>Ga0307990_1004008_pt1 | contig 10960 bp, 6 predicted proteins | sample EllFjometagen129_FD_203168 | JGI IMG/M metagenome (GOLD analysis project Ga0307990, IMG submission 203168) | Marine microbial communities from Ellis Fjord, Antarctic Ocean - #129 | ecosystem: Environmental > Aquatic > Marine > Unclassified | place: Southern Ocean | collected 2014-10-08
TCAATCTGAGAGAACATACAGATGCCCAACCAAAAGAAGCTGGAAATCTAACTTAAATAAAATGGAAGCTATTGGTAACAAAGTCTACTTATAAACTTTCAACCGTATCTTAGAAATGAGCCATATTAATTTAAAATAAAAAGAGTATTAACTATGACAAAAAAGAAAGATAATAGTTTTCCAATTGCGGGATTTACAATTGGTGCAATTGGTATTTTTTTAATTGGGCTTTTACTATCGAAAGAACAACAGGAAGCAGAAATCCCTAAATGGTTATTTATTATAATTGCATTAATTGGAGGCATAATTGGATCAGTTGTTGAAAATTATCTAAAAGGAAAAGGATTCTTTAATGATGATGATTAAAATCAAATTTACTGTAATAATCATTTTAAAATTGAGAATGCAAATTGTTGTATCCATAAAGTATTCATCAATAACAAATATTTTAGATTAAGTGATTTATTTGAGGCAAAATGAATGATTGAATAAACCACGTGCTATAACAGCAAATCATGGCACACAGCCGGTTAGCGTTCATCTGGAGAAATGATTGGAATAGGAAACATACGTATCACTAAAAACCTTCCTGCAAGTGAACGGCTGCGAGCCATATTTGCGGAACGTTATAGCTTATTTAAAAACTGAAAACTAAAATATATAATCATGAAAAGACAGATATTTAGCTTAATTTTTTTGGGACTATTAATTTTTGGTTGTGAAAAAGATAATATGGACATTGATTCTCATGCTAGTGTCGGAGGATTAAGTTTGTATTGGGACCATGAAGTATTTGGAGAAGGCGGTAGAAGATTAAGGTTTGAATTTTATGAAACAAAAGAATTTGAAAATTCGTTTGAATTGGTTTTTGACCATAGCATAAAGGGAAAAGATATTATTATCACTTTGGTAGATAGAATTGACAAAGGGAAATGTCAAATATTTCCCACAGCAAATGGGATTGATTCTTTATGTACGCCAAGAGGCAGCTTATTTATTCAAGATAAATTTTTAGAAAATGATAGTTATTCATTAATCCTCAAAACATACAATTTTGAAATTAAATCCAGATTGATAATTGATGATGGAAAATATGTATTGGACATTCCATCTAATGGAAGGTTTTCGAGTTCGATAAAAGAAGTATTTCCAATTCCAGAGAATCTTTTGTATGGGAGTGTTGTTTTTCAAGGAGTGGAAAACACTCAAAGTGCAAATGAATATTTTGCTGAATTAAAATCCATCGGCTTAGCAGAAACCATTGTTCCCAATTACCCTTATAGACATTTAGATGTTGACGATACCGGAAGACCTATAGATAGTCATTGGGAGCCTGATAATCATAGTTTAGGCTTTTTATACAAAATGAATATTGCTTTCAAAGAAGTTTTCGAATTATCAAAAGAGCATTTTAATAAAACGAATTTGAATATCTATTTATATAGCAGTCAAGGTGACCAAGCAAGATTAAGTAAAAATGATGGAATTATTGTGGAATATGCAGAATGAAAAATAAAAACAAGCTATAACAATGTATATAGTTTATGGCGGTGAAATACTAAATATGAGCATTTTAACATTAAATAAACATCGGTGTAAGTTGGAAGATTTGTGTTTCAAAACCGCCACAAAACCATATACTGCACGTTAAAAGTTCATGGCCGCAGCAGGTGACTGAAACAGTTCTTTGGCTTCGTGAAGGCTTCAATGGTTGGGTGCTTTGTTTTTCGCCAACACACAGGTTTGTCCGGGCTGACAACACGGCCTGCCACACTAAATAGTGCGTGTCCATAAAGTCAACGATTTTTTGATTTAAGATTGACGATTAACGATCTGAGATTTTAGATTTTACTGATTATCACCAACATCTTAAATCTAAAATCGTTAATCTGAAATCGTATATTTTTCTATATGTTACTTTAAAGACGAACTCTAAATAAGGCCACCCACACGGCCAAAGGCCAATGCCGAAACACAACCACCCTAAGCCTTTGCTGATTCCACAGGCCAAATCCGGCACACGGCCAACCTTACGCACGAGGCCAGCTATCAAAGCAAACCTTGCCCAACGCCGGGGCAGAAGGATAAAAGGCCACGAAACTTTAACAAGCGGCTCATGGCCCATGCCGCAGAAAGTGCATCGGCCAAAAGAGAAAATGTTTATTTTTACGAACAGAAAAAGTGCTAAACGGTTGGAGGTAATCGCGGCACAGGCCATAGCCGCCGACCGTTAAAAGTTCATGGCCGCACAAAAGGTTGAAATACGTTCTTTGGTTTCGTGAAGGCTTCAAAAGTTGGTTGCTTTGTTTTTCGCCAACGCACAGGTTTGTCCAGGCCAAGCACGGCCACAGGCCAATGCCCCCGCTCAAGCTTACCCTAACCGAAACACGGCCCTAGGCCAAAACCGAAACACGGCCTGCCGCACTAAAGAAGGCCACCCGCACGGCCAGAGGCCAATGCCGAAACACAACCACCCTAAGCCTTTGCTGATTCCACAGGCCAAATCCGGCACACGGCCAACCTTACGCACGAGGCCAGCTATCAAAGCAAACCTTGCCCAACGCCGGGGCAGAAGGATAAAAGGCCACGAAACTTTAACAAGCGGCTCATGGCCCATGCCGCAGAAAGTGCATCGGCCAAAAGAGAAAATGTATATTTTTACGAACAGAAAAAATGCTGAACAGTTGAGGGTAATTGCGGCACAGGCCATACCCGCCGACCGTTAAAAGTTCATGGCCGCCTCAAATTATTGAAACAAGTTCTTTGGCTTCGTGAAGGCTTCAAAAGTTGGGTGCTTTGTTTTTCTCCAACGCGCAGGTTTGTCCAGGCCAAGCACGGCCACAGGCCAATACCCCACCCAGGCTAACCCAAACCGAAACACGGCTCAAGGCCAAAACCGAAACACGGCCTGCCGCACTAAATGAGGCCACCCACACGGCCAGAGGCCAATGCCAAAACACTGCCCGACCCTAAGCCATCGCTGATTCCACAATCCAATCCCGGCGCACAGCCAACCTTGCGCACGAGGCCAGCTATCTAAGCAAACCTTGCCTCACGCCGGGGCAGAAAGATAAAGGCCACGAAACTTTAACATGCGGCTCATGGCCCATGCCGCGGTGGGTGCATCGGCCAAAAGAGAAAATGTTTATTTTTACGAACAGAAAAAGTGCTTAACGGTTGGAGGTAATTGCGGCACAGGCCATAGCCGCTGACCGTTAAAAGTTCATGGCCGCACAAACGGTTAACACAAGTTCTTTGGCTTCGTGAAAGCTTCGAAAGTTGGGTGCTTTGTTTTTCGCCAACGCACAGGTTTGTCCGGGCTGAAACACGGCCACAGGCCAATGCCACCGCTCAACCTTACCCAAACCGAAACACGGCCCAAGGCCAAAACCGAAACACGGCCTGCCGCATAAAACAATGCCGACCATACGGCCAACGGCCAATGCGAAACACGGCCATCCCCGAAGCCCCAGCTGATGCCAAAGGCCAAATCCGGCGCACGGCCAACCTTGCGCACGAGGCCAGCAAGCTAAGCAAACCTTGCCTCACGCCGGGGCAGACAGACAAAGGCCACGAAACTTTAACAAGCGGCTCATAGCCCATGCCGCGGTGGGTGCATCGGCAAAAAGAGAAAATATGTATTTTTACGAACAGAAAAAGTGCAGAACAGTTGGAGGTAATTGCGGCACAGGCCATACCTGCGGACCGTTACCCACCATACTAAAAGACAGAAATGCAAGAAATGAAACAGAAAAAAGGAATTAAAACCCGACACACAAAGCAAGAGCCTGAAAGTGCCACCGCAAAAAGCAACCCTTAACTTTCCAGGCACATGCTTTTTGCCATCACACAGACAAAAGACAAGATTGGAAATAGGAAAAAATATTGACAAGAAATAGAAAATTATTTATAAATTTGAAAAAGAATAATTACAACGGAAATCAACCAAACATAATAAAACGAAAAAAAACCCCCTTTAATGAAAAACGACTATATAAAACTTGACCTGAATATAAAACATTTAACAAGAAAGGAGGCGGTGCAAATGTAAAAAAAACCAAACAACTAAATAATCAATTGTTTCACACAAATATAAAAACTTATGAAAGTGAAAAAGAGTATTCTGACCTGTGCTATTTTTTTAATAATAGCTTTGTCCTCAAATGGACAATCATACGAACCTGTAATATCTTCCGATTCCACATCATGGGATATCGCATGGAAAGAACTTTTCGGCAATGTGATGGGCAATCTTTATTCGGTTGAGAATAAAGACAGTATTTATCATGACCTGTATTTTGAAAGTCTCTATCCAAATCCTGAATATGTAGGTAAAATCAGGGAAGACACTGTTTCAGGAAAGATATGGTACACCCCTCCTGAAAAGGATAAATCCGAAGAGTACCTCATAATGGACTTGACACTTGAAGTCGGGGATATTTTTGATCTTCCTGTATTTAACACTACAATACCAATAGAAGTGGTAAATGTTTTCTATTTAGACCAAAGAAAACACATCGAGTTTGATTATGCGACTGAATAGGGCGAACCTTTGCGGTTTATCGAAGGTGTGGGGCGGAATATTGCCATGCACCATTTTTGGTTTGGCGATTTTACTTATGTGGCATGTAAATACAATTTGGGTGAGTTGGTTTATGTAAACCCAAACCCAAATTTCATTGGTTGTGAATTAAACCCTATCGGAATAAGGTCGACCAATTCAACTTTTGTTCAGCTATATCCCAATCCCGCTAACAATGTCTTAAATATAGATTTTGGTTTAATTGGAAAGCAGGACATAACTGTTTCAGTTTTTGATGACAATGGCATGGAGGTTTATAACAACAAAACCACTGATGGCCATATAACTTTACAACTCACTACCTTTAACAAAGGACTCTATTTAATTAAAATATCGAATAAAAATAATTTAATAACCTCAAAATTTATAATACAATGAAAAACTTAATATTTATAATTTTTACATTTCTTACTATCAATGTTTACTCTCAAACATATCTTGATACAATATGTTGGGTATGGGTAAACGACTCCCAATATGATGCAGTTATTGGGGATAACTTTTCTGACAAAAGCGACCTAAACACAATTCTTGGTGCAAATCAGGTTGAGTACTATGAACAGGCACTTCCATTTGCCACAACACCCGATTTGCTTAAAATCCATGAGATAAGATGCAACCGCAATGGCGATATCGATAATGTGATTAATGACCTTACTACGTCATTTTCAGGCACGTTCGACAGGTTTTCAAAATTCGAGGAAAAGGATTCCGTTTACGTCTATGATCCTATTGATTGGATGTGGGTAGCACATGCCGATGACTGGTTATGGCATTTAAAAAGGATTCAAGCTGATTACGCATGGGACATTGAACGGGGCGATCCTGACATTAAAATTGCTATAATTGATTATGATTTTGATGTCACTCACCCAGATCTTGCGACTGAAATAATTCCCCACAATGATCCATATTCCGGTTACCAATATACCTGTAATACCACTCATTGGCATGGAACAACTGTGGCCAGTTTTGCTTCCGCAGAAACAACGGAAATTGGAGGAACAGCACAAGGACAATTGGCATCAGTCGGATTTAATACTAAGATTATTGGATACATGTCAGGGTCACGACAAACAAATCTAACAAAAGCGCTCCATGCATGCAACGTAATGGGAGCTGATGTTATGGTTTCATGTGCAGGAGGTTCTCTTGGCTGTTCTCCCAATCCAAACACTGGAGAAGAACTAATTATAAAGGAAATTCTTGACAATGGGATGTCAATTGTGATGCCTGCAGGAAATGGTCCAAACAGTACTTCATGTGGACCAGCTGGTAATCAACATGCGTTTTACCCTTTTAATCCTGAATATGATGATCGGATAATTATTGTTACCAGCACTGATTTTGACGATAATCATTTTCATGAAATCAATGGTGAAGATCATACACACAGTCATTTTCCCGAAGTCGATATTTGTTCACCAGGATATGATATAATGGGTGCCTCCATAACTGAATGTGGTGGCAATACATGGCCATATTATGGTTCTTATGGAGGCACTTCCTTTGCCACACCAATCGTAGCAGGAGTTGTCAGTTTGTTAAAATCAATTAATGAAGATTTCACCCCGGGCGAAATACAAGAGTTTATCAAAAGGACTGCCGATCCTGTAACTGATGGGCAAAATTATCAAGGGCTTATTGGCTCTGGAAGGATCAATGCTTTTGCCGCTGTTGACCTCGCCGCTAATTGCGAGCCTGAAATCATAACCGGGATAGAGACCTGGACAGATGACAAAGTCATATTATGTGGGTTAATTATCGAAGATGGTGCAGAATTGACTATCCATTCAACAGTAGAACTTTCGCATGGCAGTGATATTATTGTTAAACCCGGTGGAAAACTTTATTTGGACAGTGGCAGTACCTTGACCTCATTGGACAATATTCTTTGGCAGGGGATAGAAGTTTGGGGCGACCCGGCTTCACCTTTTCCAACTGAACAGGGACTGTTGACAATTAGGAACGGGGCATTGATCGAAAATGCAGAAGTAGCTATTAGAAACCACCGTTTTGTCATAGACTTAATCCCTCCCGACAGTCACCAAGGAGGTATAACCAAAGCCTATAACTCTACTTTCAAGAACAATAAGAAAACAATGGATTTCAGGAATTATGGCTACAATTCACATAACTACATCAGGGATTGCGAATTCATTTACGATGATAACTATCTCGGTAGTAACAGTCCTGGTTATTTTATTGAATCCAGGTATATGAAAAGCCTTAGTATTTACAGTAGCGATTTTTCTAATAATACATCCGAAACGTATAACGGTAAGGGGATTTACAGCTATAAATCAACTGTTTTTATTAAAGGTAAATGCATTAGCCAAACCTATCCCTGTTCCGAATGGGAAAACAACAATTTCAACAATCTTGTTTACGGTGTTTATGCCATTGACAACCTGGCCGGAAAATATGTTGATATTCGCAACAGCTCATTTAACCAATGCCAGAGGGGGGTTTACGTAAGTGGTGTAGATGGTGCCAGAATTACATCAAATGAATTTAATGAACCACAGGCTTATGAATTCGACATCCAAAAATATGGATTGTACTTAAATAACTCAACAGCATATCATGTTGAGGACAACGATTTCTTTGGCCCATCACCAACCCAAAAAGGTGCAATTGGTGTTTATGTAAACAATTCTGGTACAAGCTGGAACCAGGTTTACAACAACAGGTTTGAAAATCTTAAATATGCTACATTTGCTTATGGTATAAACCGCTTTGAAGAAGAAACTGGTTTGTGCATTAAATGTAACGATTACAAGAACAATAACTATGATGTTTTTGTAAACGGCAAGCCTTATGTTGATAACCATGGTATCGCGCAGTACCAGGGTAGTTTTTTGTTATGTGATACATGTCCGGCAGGAAATACTTTTTCTGGAGCAACTGTATGTAATTATGTAAATTCAGAAGGAATGGGATATGTACTTTATATTTATCATGGTGCAAATATGGGGTTTGAAAACCTTATGCCAACTTGCATTTCCGGTATTGGTTTATTAGAAAATCCTTTCGCTTATTACGAAAAAGAAACATCTTGTCCTTCAAAACTGGAAAATAGTGGCCACATTGAGGATGACAAAGATGGTATAGCTGATGCCGAAAACAATTCAGGCCAGAAAGAAGCCCAGCTCTCGGCCTGGGTTGACGATGGTGATACGGATGGTTTGAATTTTGATGTGCTGTTAAGCTCACCACCTGAAGCTGGTGAGGTTTACTATGATTTAATGAGCCAGGCTCCCTTTATCAGCGATACTGTTTTAAAAACAGCCATCTATAAAGAAGATGTATTGATCAATGCGATGATCCGTGATGTGCTGGTTGCAAGCCCACAATCTGCAAAAAATCAGGAGATATTGGATGCCATCGACGAACGTTTCGACCCCATGCCACAATGGATGAAAGACCAGGTATTGGAAGGTCTTAATGTTTTAAGTGCAAAAGAAGCCGTTGAGGCCGAACTTTCTTCATGGAAACAAAAGCGTGGGGAACATTTCAATAACCTTTACCAGTTTTTCCGTAAAGATACACTTGATCCTGCTACTTTGGATAGCCTGGAATTTTTACTTGCAAACGATCTATATCTTGATTCAAAATATCGTTTAGTATTCCATTATTATCAGGAGCATGATTTTACCAACATGAATGCTGTATTGAACAATATTCCTTCGTCTTTTGATCTTTCTAATACTGAACAGGTCATTCATCAGGATTACCTGTTTTTATTCAGCATTCTTGAACAATTGGCAGGCAACGAACTTCTGATTGACGAAGCCAGGGCAATACAACTTGAAACCCTTATCCAAAAGGATGAGTATTTCCCTGGTGCTTATGCAAGGGATATTCTTGTGGCAGCCGGGTTTATCAATTATGAAGAACCTATAATTATTCCCGAAGCGTTTAAGTCATCAGAAGTTGTTGAAAATGAACTATTCAATTCGTTTGACAAACCTGAAATACTAAACGTGTTTCCCAACCCTGCTGACGATTATATCGTGGTTGATTACAATGCAGAAGGCCATAATGGTATTGTGTTGTTAAGCATAATCGACCTAAATGGCAAATCCGTTTTTGCAGAAGTACAAAATGCAAAACGCAACCAAAAAGTAATTAGCACTACTGATTGGAAAAGCGGTATTTACCTTGTTTCTGTCTCAGTAAACGGCTCTACCATTAAAAGCAGGAAACTGACTATAAAATAATTTTTTAACCATTGGTAAGGGTTTGGCTTTTTTACCAAGCCCTTACTTTAAACTCACAACAGATGAAAAAAATTATTTTATCAATGCTGCTTTCGATAACCATTTCGACCTCTTTCTCTCAAAAAGACGACTGGATCAGGGTATTTGGAGGAGCGGAAACTAATTTGAGTGCGGATTTAATTGAAACTTATGACAAAGGTTATTTAATTCTTGTTAATACATCCCCAGGGGGCAATCTTACAATAAGTTGGTTAATAAAAACTGACATAAACGGAGAAGTGTTATGGGAGAAAAAAATCGGTGATGGATCTACTTTTATGGGATTTAAAGATATGCATGCTACCCCTGACGGTGGCCTCGTTTTAACAGGAACAAACTATTTGCTTGATAATACTTTTGGTGATCCATTCTTTATGAAATTAAATGAATGCGGAGAAAAAGAGTGGTGCCGAATTTTTTACCATGAGGCCCCTTTGGCATTTTGGGAATCTGGATTACAAATTATTCCAGTACCTACAGAAGATTCATACGTGGCTTTAGTATCTCCCTGGGGCGATGAACAATCGCCTGGAACTGTAATGCAAGGTATATGGCTGTTTAAACTCAACAATGATGGTGAAGCCATCTGGATGAAAAATGTTTTTGATGAAGTAAATCCGGAGGCGTGGAATGAAATACCCTTACAAATGCTTGTATCCTCTGAACAAGAGTTAATAATCTCGGGTTTGACATTATACGGCTTCCCGGGTTATTTTAAACCATTTATAGTATCAGCCAATTTTGATGGCACAGAAAACTGGTGGTCTATTATTGCCCAAAATGAAAATTGGAGGGGAGAAGTATATGATGCAACGGAAGATGCTTTTGGGAATATTTATGCAACAGGATGGTTTGCGGAATATGATCCTCCCGAGCCATATTACCCCTCCATCCATAAGCTGGATATAAATGGGAATATAATTTTTTCAAAGCTCATTATTGATTCAACTGAACAAGTAAATACCTTTTGCGTAAATATGGTAAACGACTCAACCCTTGATGTAGCTGCAGCAATGAATTATCCAGGGCAACAGCCATATAATACAATTATCCGTATAGATTCAAGCGGCAATGTCTTATTGCAAAAACAAATCCTTCAATCCAATTTTGGATTTTCAAATGGTATCCGAACGTTTGATGATAAATTCTTGTATGTTGGCCCCGTAATGGAAGGGGGCAATATTAAAATACACCTCCATAAATTCAATTCCGATTTGGAGTACGACAGCATTTATACACAGCCATTCGATTACGATTATATGTGTAATGATTTGCCAATTATTTCAGACACAATTGGAATTGCTGATTGCGATATTTGGACAAACCTGCCCGGCGAAATCGAGTACAATCAGGCTAAAAACCTTGTTGTTTATCCCAATCCGGCTAAAGAAAGGATAAAGGTAAAGTTGCCGTGGGCTACAGTAGAAGAACAACCCTTTGGCCCATACACCAGCCGCCATTTCAACCTGCAATATTTCGAAAATTCGATTTTGAAAATTTATGATATTTACGGTAAGCAAGTAAAAGAAATATCTTTGCAGCACCAACAGGAAAACGAATTGGAAATCAATATTTCAACATTGCCCGCTGGAATATATTTAATAAATTTGTACGAAAATAAAAAGAAAATGGCAAGTGGAAAATTTATTGTTAAATAGGGTTTTTTATTAAATCAAATTAATGTCAGTTAAATGAACCACGAACAGGCTTTTACAAAACAAAATCAAATATCATGACTCAATTAACAAAAATCCCGACCCAAAATTGCATACACATTGGTCATTCCCACAGGCTGCCCCATGACCAAAAATGCCCAAAGAGTATGCAATTGCCAACGCAAAAACAAAAAATGGTCAATAAAGTACGGTGGGTAACACGCAATATAAAAAATTGGGCGGATAGTGCTAAACATGAACATTTTAACATCAAATTACCATTGTAGTAAATTGAAAGATTGGTATTTCAAAATGCCCAACTTTTCATATTGCCACCGTTATGGGCAATTTAAAAGAACGTAGCGGTTAAAAATGGGCTGACCACCCGTCGAGAAATGTGAAAGCGAAAATCGACAATAAAAAAAGAGAGTAGCCGAAAAAAAGCTGAAAATCGAAAGAGT
>Ga0307990_1004010_pt1 | contig 10959 bp, 5 predicted proteins | sample EllFjometagen129_FD_203168 | JGI IMG/M metagenome (GOLD analysis project Ga0307990, IMG submission 203168) | Marine microbial communities from Ellis Fjord, Antarctic Ocean - #129 | ecosystem: Environmental > Aquatic > Marine > Unclassified | place: Southern Ocean | collected 2014-10-08
GCTCCCACAATAACCCATTGCACAAACCCGCTCGTGAACTTCCATGTGGAAAAACCCGGATACTGTTGTGCAATCATTATTTAATCATTTTTGTTTGTGGATTAATGATACATGGAAGTTTCATATTCGTTTTATTTTGATAGAATATTGAAGAAATATAGAAAAAAAAATCTCAAAACTTTGCCGTTTTGAGATTTTTTATTTTTCTCAGTTTGCTATATTAAAAATCTTTTCTGATAAATAAAAATTGTCCTCCTTCGTCACCTGTATTTTTAATGGGTTGCATAATTGGCGATTGAGTTGAATTATTAACTACCGGGATACGCAGATCGCTATATAGGGAGAAAGCATCGAAGAATCGGTTATTGTTGTTACTCAAACTTTTAAGAAGGTAATAAGCGAACACCGAATGTCCATCTCTTCCACCATCCATAACAGGTTCAATACCTCCCGAGGTAATTGCCTGGCGCGATAGTTTAGCATTTACATCACGGTAATACCGTTCAGTATCTTCGAAAGGAATTGAAATTGTTTTTCCTCTGAAGATATCCCCGCTAAAACAGGCATCCGAAATAAGGAGTGTATGCTTTGAGTTTATTGCTGAAAGAAATGTTTGCAGATCGTTGTTTGAAACGTATTGATATGTTGATTCCTCAGTTGCATCAACCGGAACCCAATATCCTTTATTATATTCTTTCTTAAACTCCCCATGTCCCGAATAATAAATAAAAACATTATCATCTTCTGTAACATTACGGGCTAACGCTTCAAGCTCTCTGATTATATTTTCACGTGTTGCCATCCTGTTATAAAGTGTACTGATGTATTCAAATTTATATTTCAATTCCAACATTTCCTGGATAGCTTTTGCATCATGTACTGCATTATTAAGCGGTGTCCATGTTCCATTATAATCATCAATCCCGATGATCAGGGCAAAATAATCTCCAATTTTCATCTCCATTCTTTCTTTCGAAACATTGAGTCCTTTCAACGGGTCGCCAACTCCCCTGTAAACTGTTTCCGGAACAATCTCTTCCTCCTGCTTAATCCCCTCAACCACTGTAACTTCAGGTGTATATTCCTGCGTTTCAATCCTCATTGCAAGTGGATGTGCATCTAACCCGTTCTTTTCCAGAACTTCAATATTAAAAAGAACTGAACCGGTTTGAATTTCTTTGGTGGCAATAATCGGGATAGTAATATCTTTCGATTCTTTGGTGTTAATATCCCCGATATTAATAATCTCATCAAATGTTAATCCTTTTGTGTCCGAATTGGCAAGTGATAATTTAACCTGTACACCGCTTGCTAACCCTTCTCCCGAATTAACAATTTTGAATGTAATCTCACTGGTTTCGTAAGCATCAATTATCTGATTACTATTCTTATCAGAAAATGCCTGTTCTTTGATCTCAAGGCTTGGTAATAATTTTTTTGTTTCTTCCTGTTCAACAAAAAGCTTTTTCACTTTACTTTTCCCGGAGATAACCTTTTCCTGTCCGTATGAGAAACCTGCAAGAGCAATAAGCGCAAAAATCAATATTCTTGTTTTCATGGCTTAAGGTATTAAATTATTATTATTTTCAGAATGTTATTTTAAATGTCATTAAAGGGCTTTTACTAATTGGATCGATAGTATATCCTAGCTTGGGTCCTGCTTCATTTTGATGATACGTTAAATTTGAAGTTTTGTTACCTTTTATTAATAAAATTGCTATATCTGTCACCCATATTGATGCAGCGGCAGCCATTAAGATAGTGGATAGCTGATTTTGTGACTCAGCATCACTAAACAATTGGTCTCTTTCGTTAATATCAAGAGATACCCTGTAATCTTCAAGACTCTGGTAACTTTGCTGATTAAGTAATACCGAACCTGCTGCACAGCCGTACCCTGCAAATCCGAACAACCAATACGGACCACCCGAGATGCTTGAGTTTCCCCAACCCGGAAATACAAGAGATTTAACAAAAGCACCACCCAGACTCTTCTTTTTTGGAGGTTCAGGTTTTTCAATTACCAGGAGTGATTTTGCAATTACCTCAACATATATCCCTTCTGTAAGCTTTATATTATCCTTTTTATAATCCCATGTAACTTTTTTATTACTTCCGCCTGTGATATTACTCCTTACATCTCCTGTCAATGATCTGGCATCCAGTTTTTTACCTGATTCAGTAACAACTTCAATTGAAATATTAAATTTTTCTCCCGGTGCATAATTAACTAAATCATAAGTAATAACAATATTTTCACCCACAAGGTTAAAATCAATATTTATTATTCTTGCTTCTGTTTGCCCGAATCCATTTACAGAAAATAAACCGAAACAAAATAGAATTAGCAAAACATGTAAGAATGGTCTTTTACTCATTTTATCATTTTATCATTTTATCATTCCACTATTCCATCGCACTATCGTTCCATAGTTCCATCGTTCTATCGTTCCATTGTTCCATCGTTCCATTGTTCCATCGTTCCATTGTTCCATCGTTCCATCGTTCTATCGTTCCATCGTTCCATCGTTCTATCGTTCCATTGTTCCATCGTTCTATCATTCTATCATTCTATCATTTTCGCATTTATTGAGGGGGCAAATATTCCCAAAAATCATCCAGGTATATTTCAGTACCACTATCATTGTAAACCCCGGTGCCAACATACCCTTTATTATTGATCGAGAAACCAGCCGGTGCATGACGGTCCTGTCCCGGAAAATCTGCCATTTGTACCCAGTTTTCAGTTAAAGGATTATACAGCCAAAGTTCATAATGAAAAATATAAGCCTTATTGTCAATAATAAAGCTAACCATTTCAGTGCCTGCAGGTCCGGGATAATCTGTTTTTTGAGACCATGCACCCTTTGGATTACCATTAGCATCAAAGCCATTATCAGTTGAAAACGGGTCATATTGCCAGAAATCGTTTAAATAATCACCGTTATATCCGCTGCAAACATAACCGTAAGCTGCTATTGAGAATCCTTCTCCCGACAACCTGCCTGCACCCTGAAAGTAAGCTTTTTGTGTCCAGCTTCCCATTGGATCTCCATTTATATCGGTGCCATTTATCATATCCTGTGGATCAAATTCCCAGAAGTCATTTGAATAAATATCCTGTGATCCATCCCAGTAATTCCCGCTACCAACAAATCCTCTATTGCCTATACTAAAAGCAAACATATTCCATCTGCCAATACCCGGAAAAGGTGTTTTGGCTATCCATATCCCCTTATCAGGATCAAATTCATAAAAATCATTCCAATGAATAACATATGCTTTATTACCAATAGTAAAAGCAGTACCATATACCGGTGAACTTCCTGAAGATATAAGAATCCAGTTTTCCGGATCAGGGGAGAACTGATAAAAATCATTTATAGATCCTGCATCCTGACCACCTGTAATATATCCAACTTCTCCCAGTGAAAAAGCCAGAGGACGGTATCTTGGGCTACCCTGAAAATTTCCAATCCTGGTCCATAGATTCTCCATTTTGAATCTTTCTACAGTCCCAAATTTTGTTTCACTGCCATTTTCTGCATAAGCTACAAAATAATACTCTTCATAAGGTGTAAGTCCGGTTAATGTATAATTGAATGTGGTTGTTTCTGTAGCAGATCCAAATGATATCTTGTTTTCTGGGAAATTTTGTGGTGTTGGGTCATTAGCCCAGTAGAATCCATGGTCAGTAACAGATTCGAATCCCAAGTCATTAATTACACCATTCAGTATTGCTGAAGATTTATTCCGAATTGTAGCAGTTTGTGTTAAAACAACAAGGCCGGGTGTTGAAAAATTAATACTTTCACCATATATTGTCTCTCCACTGGCAATGGCATAAGCCCTGAAATAATAATTAGTCCCACTAGGTGCATCTGATAAATCGATGTAAAACTGCCCGGTTTGCGAAGCATAACCCAAACCTAATTGTATTCCATTACTAGTTGAGGGATTAGGATTGGTTGAAACTATAAAACCATAATCAGAAATCCCATCACCTAAATCTACAATTGTTCCGGTAAAGGAAACAATACCATTTCCCAAGGTATATGAATTTGTTTGAACAAGGGCTTCTCTTGTAAGCTCTATTTTCTGGCATGTATTAAAAAATAACAGAGTTAATAAGCTACAAAAAGCAATAAGAACTTTAAAATATTGTTTTCTTCTGTTCATTTTTTTTGACTCATTAATAACTAAAAACAAATACTTTACAGACATTCACTAAAAAGTAAGACAAAAACATCAACCACACAATCTGACTAAAGTACACAAATCTTTGAAAATCACCTATAAAAATATATAAAAATCTTTATTTTTTTCTAAGATATACAAAACGAAGGGAGACAGTCGTACTCCGACCCGCCCCTGCCCTTCCGGTCAGGCGGGCGACTGAATATCGTCCGGGCAGGCTTCAGTTCGGGGTACGACTTTTCACGGTTATCAGCAACTCGTAGCCCGAATCAGAACCTATCGTGCTCCGATTTCAACTCGGAGTACGTCTAGCTAAATTATTTGCAACTCGTAGCCCGAACTAAAGTCGGACTACGAAGAAACTAAGCCGGACTCCGGGGAAAATTTGAATATTCCCTTCACTTTTCTTATCTTACCAAGTTATTTCTTTTTATTTTGATCAGAATTAATAAATTGCTTACCAAATGAAAAAAAACATACTGGTCCTTTTTATATTTTTTGCCCTGACAGGGTTCTCTAAAGCTCAAATAAATACAACCGACTCCCTCGCCCTGGTTGCCCTGTATAACAGTACCGATGGTGCAAACTGGACAGATAAATCAAACTGGCTTTTGGGGAATGTTTCAACATGGTATGGGATAACTGTTTCAAGTGGCCGGGTTACTGAGATATATTTACCAAATAATAATTTAGTTGGAACAATACCTACTGAAATTGGAAATCTTACTAATTTGACTGCTTCAAACTTAGGAGGAAATCAACTTTCCGGTTCTATTCCTACTGAAATTGGAAATCTTACTAATTTGACTGCTTTATGGTTATACGATAATCAACTTTCCGGTTCTATTCCTACTGAGATTGGTAACCTTACTAATTTGACTACATTATACATATCATTTACTCAACTTTCCGGTTCTATTCCATCTGAAATTGGAAATCTTACCAATTTGACTTCTTTATACTTATACAATAATCAACTCTCAGGGACGGTTCCGCTCGGCATATGGAATCTGACAAATTTGACAATTTTGAATTTGTCCGGTAACCAACTGACGGGATATATTCCGACATCCATCGGTAATCTGATGAATTTGCAAGAATTAAATTTTCGGAGTAATCAACTTTCTGGTTCGGTTCCAACTGAAATTGGTAATCTAACAAGTTTGCAGACTTTATATTTAGATGATAATCAATTTACAAATCTGCCTGATCTTTCTTCTATTACCACTTTAACTGAACTTTATATACAAAACAATCTATTTACATTCAAAGATATTGAACCTAATATTAGTGTTGCAAGTACAACTTTCACTTATTCCCCCCAGGATAGTGTCGGGGAAATAATTGATACAACTGTTTATGTAGGAACAAGTTATAAAATGTCTGTTTCAACAGGAGGTGCCAGCAGCTGGTACCAGTGGAAAAAGGATGGGACAAATATTGGAACTGTTTCAGACGACAGTACTTATACTTTCAATCCTGTTGCCTTTTCTAATACCGGAGCCTATACTTGCGAAATAACTAACACAGCTGCCACCGATCTTACCCTTTACAGCCGCCCGATAAATGTTTTTGTTGATTATTCTCCTTTCCAGAAGGACTCCCTCGCCCTGGTTGCCTTGTATAACAGCACCGATGGAGTAAACTGGACAGATAATTCAAACTGGCTTACCGGACCTGTTTCAACATGGTACGGAATAATCGTTACCGGTGACCGGGTTACTCAGATTGACTTAAATAACAACAATTTAGCTGGAACAATACCAACTGAAATTGGGGATCTTACGAGTTTGATAGAACTAATTCTCGTTGAAAACCAACTTTCGGGTTCTATTCCATCTGAAATTGGCAATCTGACAAGCTTGACAAATTTGCAACTTACTATCAACCAGCTTTCAGATATTATTCCTGCTGAAATTGGAAATCTTACTAATTTGACTTATTTAGATTTTAGATACAATAACCTTTCGGGTTCAATCCCAGCTGAAATTGGAAATCTTACTAATTTGGGCGGTTTGCTACTTAGTGGCAATCAGCTTTCCGGTACTATTCCAACTGAAATTGGTAATCTTACTAATTTACAACATTTATTTTTATCTGTCAATCAACTTTCTGGTTCTATTCCATCTGAAATTACCAACCTGACAAGTTTGGCGATATTTTATTTAACTGATAATCAATTTACTGATCTGCCTGATCTTTCTACAATTACTACAATAAGTGAGTTTAATATTCAGAACAATCAATTTACATTCAAAGATATTGAACCCAATATTGGAGTAGCAACCAATTTCTTTTACTATTCCCCCCAGGATAGTGTCGGGGAAATAATTGATACAACTGTTTTTTTAGAAACAAGTTATACCGTGTCTGTTTCAACAGGTGGTGCCAACAGCCTATACCAATGGAAAAAAGACGGGACAAATATCGGAACTGTTTCAAGCGACAGCACCTATACTATCAATCCTGTTGCTTTTTCCGATTCGGGAACTTATATATGCGAAATAACAAATACGGTTGCAACAGATCTAACCCTTTACAGTCGCCCACAAAATGTAACCGTTGAGGTAAAACTATGTGACATGATCTCAAACTGGGAAGATATTACCCCTCCATGGCAGTCATATGACCCGGGAACATTTATTATGGATACTATAGAGAATCCTGATAAAACAGGAATAAATCCCTCAGACTCCTGTGCTAAATTAACTACCACTCTTAACTGGTATGAATATATGTGGTATGACCTGCCAGGTACTGAAACATGGAACTTCAGTACATATCCTGTCTATAAATTAATGGTTAATGCTCCTACTGAAGGAAATATTGTATTGAGATTTGAAAATTCGAATAATACTGTACGGGTTCAACGACAAATGTATTATAGCAACCCTGGTTTATGGGAAGAATTAGTTTTCGATTTTACAGGTGTATCACTCGATGGTTTAATAAAAATGGTAATCTTTCCAGACTATGATAATACAAATAGTGGGGCTGAATGGTATATCGATGAAATTACACATTGTGACCTTCTGTTAAATGCAGGAATTATAGATCTTCTTATACCGGACCCGGGGTGTGGATTAACAAATAATGAACTAATAACCGTTCAGATAACAAATTTTGGTTTAGATGCAATTTCAAATTTTGATGTCTCTTACCAAATTGATAATGGTACTGTTATTACTGAAACGGTAACGAGTATTATTGAACCGGGTGATACATTAACCTATACATTCAGTACAAATGCAGACCTTTATACAACTGAATTTTATAAAGAATATTTCTTTTCCGCAAATACCATGCTTGCAGGTGATGAGGGACCGGATAATGATCAATATAACGAAGTTATAAATGTTTATGGAAATTATACTGACAGGGAAGGGTGGACTACCTATGGTATTTGTGATGGAATAGCTGGTGACGAAGGAACAACAGGGGTTGTCGAGGATGGATCAGGAAATATGTGGGTTGGAACTGGTAGCGCTGGAGTTAGTGTTTATAATGGGATTTCATGGACAACTTATGATACTGCAAACAGTCCTTTAACATCAAATGCAATTGAAACAATGTATGCAGATGATTTAGGTAACGTATGGATTGGAACATGGCAGGATGAAGGAGGTGTATGTAGGTACGATGGATCTGCCTGGACAACCTATACTACTGAAAACAGTGGGATCGCAGGTAATATTGTTGAAGAAGTTATTAAGGACAGTAATGGCAATTATTGGTTCGCTACATATGATGGTATCAGCAAATTTGATGGTACAACTATATGGACTACTTATAATACCGGTAATAGCGGTCTGGTTGATGATTATACAAATGCTATTACAGAAGACAGCAACGGGAATATTTGGATAGGTACAGGATTAGGGGTCAGTAAATTTAATGTTGTAGCTGATACGTGGACTACTTATAATAAGGATAATAGTGGTTTAGGAATAAATTATGTTTATGCGGTAAGAGAAGATAACCAGGGAAATATCTGGTTTGGAACATATGGTGGAGGCATTACTAAATTAAATGGTACAACCTGGACTACATATACAACTTCAAACAGTGATTTTCCGGATGATCAGGTTTTTTCTATAATGGTTGACAGTAATGGTAATGTCTGGTTTGGCACATTTGGCGGGGGGGCTGTGAAATATGACGGAGCAACCTGGATAATCTATAATGAAGAAAACGGACTGGTAACCAGAAGTTCTAATAGTGGAATCATATATTTTTGGGGGGCTATTTTTGAAGACAGTAATAGGAATATTTGGTTTCCAACTTATAACGGGCTTGCTAAAAAGGCACCGGTTAGTATTGAAATATATAATATTGAATATTCTTATAGTACATGTAACGGGACTAATGACGGATCTATCACAATTTATGCTTTAGGTGAAAATCCACCCCTGCAATATTCTATTGATGGTGGAACTACCTATCAGTTTGACAATGTTTTTACAAATTTAGCTCCGGGCACATATACAATAGCTGTTACAGATGGGATTAATACTGTATCAACTGATACTGTTGTATTAATGGATTTTGAAAATATTTCAACATATCCATTTACAGAAGATTTTGATTCTTATGCTGTTAATTCAACCGGTTTTGATTATGGCTTGTATAATGAAACAACCAATAAGTTAGACTGGATGGTTTACTCTGGAGCCACTCCATCTTTAGAAACCGGACCTGAAACCGATCAATCCGGTAGTGGAAATTACCTGTATCTGGAAGCTAGTGCTAATTTTCTTGTGCAATCTTCATTGATCAGTCCCTGCTTTGATTTAAGCGGCTTGTCAAACCCCACTCTGAAGTTTTATTATCATATGTATGGAGCTAGTATGGGCGAATTGTCTCTTGATATTTACAGTGGTGGGGTGTGGACAAATGGTGTAGTGTATATTTCAGGCGATCAGGGTAACAATTGGCTTCAACAGATTGTAGATTTATCATCATACAGCGGTATAGCTAAATTTCGGTTCAGGGGTAATACAGGAGATACACATCTAAGCGATATTGCAATTGATAATATTGAAGTTACCGGATTAAGCAACGAAAAGGATATACTAACATTCAGTTTTCCTGAGCAAACAGGTGCAGCAATTATTAATGCTGTAAATCATACGGTGGATATTGAAGTTTCTTTGAGTACTGATAGTACCGCATTCGTTGCATCCTTTACCATTTCTAATCTGGCCACAATAGATATTAGTGACACATCACAGGTTAGTGGTGTTACATCTAATAATTTCAGCTCTCCTGTTACTTACACAGTTACTGCTGAAGATGGCACAACACAGGATTGGGTGGTAACTGTAACTGTTGCAACTTCCCTTAGCGGTGAAAATAATATCCTCTCTTTTAGTTTTGCTGAACAAACCGGTGCTGCAACAATTGATGTAATCAATCATAAAGTTGATATAGAAGTGGCAAATGGCACAGACCTGACGAACCTGGTAGCTACATTTACCATTTCTGATCTGGCCACAATAGATATTGGTGGCACATCACAGGTTAGTGGTATGACGGCTAATGATTTTTCAAATCCGGTTACATATACTATTACAGCGGAAGATGATACTCAGCAAGACTGGGTTGTAACTGTAACTATATCCTCACTTGTAATTATGTCTTTCCCGTACCAGGAAGATTTTGAGACCGATAATGGGAACTGGTATGCCGGAGGTACTAATTCTTCATGGGAACATGGGATCCCCTCTGCAGGACAAACAATTAACTCAGCAGCATCAGGAACAAATGCATGGGTTACAAACCTTACAGGTGATTATAACCCTGATGAGGTTTCTTATGTTACAAGTCTGCGATTTGATCTCTCATCCCTTAATTTCCCGAAAATTGAGTTTAGTATATGGTGGTACTCTGAAGGATTCTATGACGGAGCAAATCTGCAATATAAACAAGGTACTGATCCGTGGAAAACGTTAAGGACAAACGAAGATGATAATAGCTGGTACAATAGTTCATATATATATTCGATCGAAAAGGGATTCGGGTTTGATCTGAATAGTTCAGCCGGCTGGTCGGGTGATAATGAATGGGGTTATGGAAGTAACGGTTGGGTTACTGTTTCACATGCTCTTACCGGTATTATTAATCAGCCTATTGTAACCTTCCGGATCGCTTTTGCATCTAACTCCGGTTATGAAAACGATGGAATTGCATTTGATGATATTTACATTTCTGATGATCCTACGGGAATTGATCCGGTTGAAACGGGATTATCTGATATTCAAATTTATCCAAACCCAAATGAAGGTAAATTCAGATTGGTATATAACGGGGAAAGGGATATTGATCTGAAACTACAACTTATAAATCTCCAGGGACAGGTTATTTTGTCTGAACAGATAGAAGCAGGTCACAGGTTCAGCAAAGAATTTGAGCTGGATTATTTGTCTGCCGGTATATACTATTTCAGGTTAATGAATAGAGAGGGTGTTGTTGTGAAAAAGATGGTGGTTAGGTAGTTATGTGGGATTTAATTTACAGTTGCTACCTCTTTAATAATTTCCATTCCCCTGTGGATCGCTTTTTCGTTAACAGGGATCATGTGATGGTATCTTTCAGGCAATGATTTTTTGAGACCTTTAATAACACTTTCTAATTTGAAAAGCTTTTTAACTTTAAGGTAACCACCAAGAACAATCATATTAAAAGTTTTGGTGGATCCCATTTTTGTTGCCTCCTCTGCTGCATCAATTCTGTATATATTTATATCTTTTCTTTCGGGATGTC
>Ga0307990_1004011_pt1 | contig 10958 bp, 13 predicted proteins | sample EllFjometagen129_FD_203168 | JGI IMG/M metagenome (GOLD analysis project Ga0307990, IMG submission 203168) | Marine microbial communities from Ellis Fjord, Antarctic Ocean - #129 | ecosystem: Environmental > Aquatic > Marine > Unclassified | place: Southern Ocean | collected 2014-10-08
AAAGTCATCTCGACCCGTGAGGCCCCGGAAGAAGAACTGGTGCCGGAGAGATAGAGCATATCGTCAAGGCCGGTCATCTTCTGTTCGATGATCTGAGTCACCGTATTTTCAACGGTCTCACCGGATGCTCCAGGATAAAAAGAGTCGACGGCAATGGCCGGTGGAGCGATGGGAGGATATTGCGAGATCGGCATTTTATAAATTGCCAGGCCGCCGGCCGTCATTAGGATGATTGCGATAACCCAGGCGAAAACCGGGCGGTCAAGAAAAAATTTTGAGAGCATCAGTTATTCCCTACACTTCGCTTTTGAGGTTGAGCGCCGGGGTCAGTTGCAATGTCTTGGCTGGTTTGGGTTGTCTGAAAAGGACTGGCCTGAACCGTCATACCGGGTCGCAGCATCTTCAACCCCTCGACGATTACCTGGTCGCCAGGATCCAGACCAGTCAAAACCAGCCATTTATCGGCAAGAGCTCGATCAAGAGTGAGTGGGCGTAGAGCAACCTTACTGTCATCGTCTACGATCAACGCAAAAGGATTGCCTTTGGTATCGCGGGAGACTCCAGGTTGCGGAACTAAAAGAGCTTGCTCGTTGACGCCTTCCCTAAGCACCGCCTGAACAAACATACCCGGTAGAAGCAAGGCTTCAGGATTAGGGAAAACAACCCGCAAAATAACGGAACCGGTGGTTGGCTCCACCGTTACATCGCTAAATTGCAGGGTTCCCTCCAAGGGATAGGATATATCGTCATCCAGGATAAGTTTGACTTTACCATGATTGGCACCGTTATTCTTGAGATGACCGTCTTGCAGGCGGCGCTTCAAACGCAACAATTCGGTGGTTGATTGAGGCACATCTACATAAATAGGGTCGAGTTGTTGAATACTCGCCAAAGCTGTCGACTGATAGGCGGTAACAATGGCTCCGTCTGTAACCTTTGATCTACCAATACGTCCGGAAATCGGCGCGGTGATTTTTGTGTAGTTCAGATTGATACGAGCCGTCTTCGTCTGTGCTTTCCAGTATTTGATCTCCGCTTTAGCCTGTTTTTCGGCGGCTATAGCATCATCGTAATCCTGCTGGCTGATAGCTTTATCAACAAGCAACTCACGATAGCGTTTGGCTCGCAAGTGAACTGCAAAAAGCTGCGCTTCCGCTTTATCCATGGAGGCTTCAGCATTATCAAGCACCGCCTGAAAAGGCGCGGGGTCGATCTGATACAACTCCTCGCCGACTTTGACATCGGAACCTTCGGTAAACAGACGTTTCAGTATCAGTCCACTGATCTGAGGCCTGATCTCCGCAAAGCGAAAGGCCGCAGTTCGCCCTGGTAGCTTTGTCGTCAGTATCACGGGTTCTGGTTGCATAACTACTACCCCAACTGCGGCCGGCGATCCGTTTGCCTGGGAAGAGACAAGAGTTGTCTGGTTTTCACATGCGCTGAATGCCAAACTCATAGCAAGAAGTATCGCCACTAAATATCCAATTTTGATTTCGTTCATTTAACACCTCAATTAATACTTATTTGACCATTCTCATGGTCACGCTCTGACAGAGTTACGGGTAAACTCATGTATTTGCTATGAGTAACAACAACGACTTATCGAATGACTCATTTCCCAACGTATCATGACTGATCAATCAGTCGATTTTATAGGCAAAAAAATTTATCTTTTCAATGCGTTCCAGCAAGCTTCAATCGTCATTCCAACAATTTCATCATCAATCGGCGTTCCGCAATTGGCATGTTCCTTGGCTAAAGATACGATAGGACCAAAGGCAAGCGCTTCCAGAAGCAGAAGTGGCACATCTTTGATAAACTGCTGATCCCGGGCTTCAATCAGAAGATCTCGAAATACTTGTTTTTCTTCGGCACTGCTGGATTCCCGATCACTCAGGGGAGAGAAATGGTATTGCTCGATGAACTTGAATTCATTAGGATTATCCAAACCATAGCGCAGGAGTTCCGAGAAGGCTCGCAGAAAACGCTCCCTCATCGGCATCTGCTCTGAAAAACTCTCCAATGCCTTTTTTTCGATCTTCACTCGCACTTCTTTAAACAACTCGTGAATCAACTCTTCCTTATTTTTGAAATGAAAGAACAGCGTTCCACTTGCGACTCCGGCTCGCTTGGCAATCAGAGCGGTTGGTGAGCCGTTGAAACCACGTTCAGCAAATAGTTCCAGAGCTGCTTGCAGGAGAGCAGAGCGTGTTTTTACTTTTTTTGAAGACATTTTCTAGAAAACCTTTTTTGACTGACTAATCAATCAGTCTTGCGTAGGTACGTTATAAATGAAACTCTGTCAAGGAAAAAAATATTAATACCTTTAAGTTTATCTTTGACATTTGTAACTCGATAGCTTTTTAAAAACAAGGATTTACAACAAGACTAATCTCGATCGGAGATTGGATGGCAAGTGAAAAGAGAAGCATTGTCGGCAGCGATTATCGCAACTAATTCCTTGGTGAAGAGGGCGGGGAGAATCAGGGTTCCCGATGCCAGCAGTTCAGCTTCCAGCAGCATACGGAAAGAACGGATCAGTTTTTATTTCTGGTGGTTGGGCTTAAAGTTTCCAGTTTTTCATTCCATTGGGCTTTTTTATTATAGAAAAAATCGTAGTCATCATGGGTCAACATGATTCCCAGACACAAAAACTTCACCCTTAAAACCTCGACGGCAAAATCATGAATAAAAGAGTAACGCTTGCAGACGGCCAGCCAGAGAAGTGGTTGCCGAGCAAAAACGAGCTTTAAAGTTGTCGGAATCATAAACACAACCCCCAGCATTTTCCTTGACAGAATGTAATCAATCATGCTTAATGTACACCTATAGTTTGTACACATATTATTTGTGCAAAGCTAATGTAAGAGGTACCTTTATGCTTTTCCAGGAATGTATCTGCTTTTCATTCGGCAAGGTTTCCCGCCAGATGACCCGTGTGTACCGGGAACGCCTGGCTCAATACGGACTCTCTCAGCCCCAGTTCTTTTTATTGATCGCTCTCTACGAGAAAAACAATATTCTGATTACCCAGCTGGCGGAAAAAGTCGCTCTCGACAAATCCACCCTGACCGGAATTCTCGACCGGCTTGAACGGGATGGATTAGTAACCCGCCAGGCCAAGCCCGGCGACCGCCGCGCCATCTACGTCCGTTTAACCGAACGCGCGCTGGCAATGCGGGATGATCTCACCCATATTTATGAAGCGACAAATCAACAGTTTCTCTCCCGGCTGACGGGCCAGGAGCGTGAGGTCTTGGATACAGTTTTAATAAAATTGGAGGGGACGGATGATGACTAGACTTACAGATAACGGTTTACTGGAAAGAAGGAGATTTTACCATGAAGCAAGATAAAAAAATTCATTATGGTTGAATAGTTGCTTTTAACCGGGTTCCTGGCCCTCATTGGCGCTCCTTCTGTGTTTTTTATCGCAATCGTAGCAACTGTTTTGCTGAGAGATGTACCTTCAGACATCAACCTTTTACCAATTGGGCAGGAAGACTCGGATGGAGTATCTTCACAAATAAAAAAATCGACTACAATCGAATGGGGAAAAGTTTATCAGGGGTTTTCAGGCGCTCAAGCTGGAGGATTATGGGCACTTGTGGGAGGATTAAGTACTTTATGCGGTTTAATATGGGGAGGGATTTCGGATAAAATTGGTCGGGCAAAAAAGTGGATGTCATCCGGTATTTCTCGATGCGCACTACAGTAAGGGAGGAAATAATGGATAAACAACACTTTCTGCAGCACCTGGAAAATTTTTCAAATCAGCACAAGAAACATCATCCCGACCAGACTGCTTCCGATAAAACCCATATTCTGGACACCAAAACATTAAGTCATTGATTTCATTAATAGTTCTTGCTTTCATAAAAATGTAGTCGCAGAAAATCATAACTTCGCATCTAATAATATCAAGTAGTTACGTAAAGTTAGGTGAGCCTTTCCGGAACAAGGGATAAAAGTAGTGCTGACGGTTTGCCTGAAAAAACCGAAATGGTAGAATTTTTTCAGATCATAAAATTAAAAACAACAAGAGCAACAAGGAAGAAAATGAAAAATATAAAAGAGTTCTTCAAAAAAAGAGATCAATTTGCCAAATACGTGGGGCTTGAATTGCTGGAGGCAGCCGAGGGCCGGGCAAAGGTGCGTTTAAAAATCCAACAACACCATCTCAATGGGGTTAATATTGTTCATGGAGGGGCAATCTTTTCCCTGGCCGACTTTGCCTTTGCAGTTGCGTCGAACTCCCATGGCACTCTTGCATTGGGTATCAATGCCAATATTTCTTATGTGAAGGCAAGCTCTGGCGGGGTTTTGACCGCTGATGCCGTTGAAGTTGCAATAAATTCAAAACTTGCCACCTACCAGATCAATATTACCAATGAAAAAGGTGATCTCATTGCCGTCTTCCAAGGTACGGTTTACCGTAAAAGGAATCTTCTCAACGAAGAAGAATGAACTATAGCAATCAATGTACAAATACATTGATAAATAATGAGGTGCTTATGATCAGTTCTTTGAGTGAGGTTTTCACCCTGGCCAGACAGTCGGAACCGGTAAAAATCGCCATCATTGCTCCTGAAGACCAGGAGTTTATGCAGGCGGTGAAGAAAGCCCAGGAAGAGTCGCTTATTGAGCCGGTCCTCCTTGGTAATCCCCGGTCGATCTCCCGGGCAGCTGAAAAAGCCGGTCTTGATTATCAGCCAGGTAATGTTGTCGAGATCAGTGATCGCCAGGAAATCGCAGACCGGGCATTGCAGATGTTGTATCAGGGCGATGTCCAAATGGTCAGCTGAATCTTAATAACCTGCCAAATATTCTCCTGCTTCCAGATTTGAATACGGGAAACGTGGTGGTGAAACTTGATTTTTTTATCAAGGATATTACCAGGGTTTCCTTCAGCCACACCGAGCGGGGGCCTGTGTTGCTGCCTTCCCGTGCCGATATGGCTGATTCAATTTATCGCGAACTTGTTTTTGGCGTTGGCCTGGTAAATCTACAGCAGAGGTGTACGCATGGGTGAACAGCTATACCAGGAAGTATTCGCGGCCGCAAAGAACATCAAGTGCAAACGTTGCGTGGTCACCCTGGCCGATAACATGGCGGGCTTAATCCGTGACGAGCAGTTTGGCCCCTGCGTCATGTTCGGACTTGGAAGAATATTCACCGAAATAGTAGAAGATATCTCTTTTCGCGTCGCACCGCTCGAAAAGCGCGATGCCCTGGAAATGATGCAGGAAATCAGAGGTCGTAAAATTTTAACTGTGGTTCGGGGAATGGAGGCCGTGGACATCAATGCATTGGCTGATATCCTGATTAATATCGGTCGCATCGGCATTGAAAATAAGCAGATAAAAGAGATTGACATCAATCCAATCATAATCTCCGGAACCAGCCCCATTATCGTTGATGCCCTGGTAATACTGGATAAGGATCAAGCATAGCTGCCAGAAATGCCTCGACGTGGCACCAAGCAGTTTCAGCCGCCGGGGAATCCGTCCAGGTATTTTACGATTATCAGCATAACAAAAGCATTGAAATTCCCATAGATTTCAAGGTAAAGGTAGATGAGTACCTTGCCCCGAAAGGAAAATCATAGTTTGTCCACCAAGCAAAACAATTACCCGCCCGCACGGCTGGCCTGGACCATGTGGGGCTTGGGAGCGGCATTATATTTGATCGGCTTCTACCAGCGGGTGGCACCCGCGGTGATGACCGGCGAATTAATGAAAGATTTTAGCATCGGTCCCTCCTGATCTTGGTGGTATAACTTCGGGAATTCTCAACATGGGGGTAATGGCCGGCCCAATGGTTTTACAGCCGGCAATCGGCTTGATTCTGGATTTACAATGGCATGGAGAGCTGTTAAACGGAATTAAGATTTATAGTTTCGGCGCCTACCGGTTCAGTTTTTCACTAATGCTGGCCTGGGCGGTATTGAGCACCGTGCTGATTCTGTTCACCAAAGAAACCTATTGCCAGCAGATGACTTAATGGATAATCAGGATGAATCAGCAAAAAGACCACCTCGACATACAACAGCGACTGGGATTGAACCAGCAGGCCAAACGAAATAAACGTCTGAAAATCGTGGCTGTCATCCTTGTTGCTCTGCTGCTGACATTAATTGGAATCACTTTCCTTTCAAGGCGCGACAGTCACGATCAAGTCCACTTCCTGAGCCAAAAGGCGGGAAAAGGCAACCTGACCATCACCGTCACCGCCACCGGCACTCTTGAGCCCACCAACCAGGTTGATGTGGGAGTTGAGGTCTCTGGAACCATAGAAACAGTGGAAGTGGACTTTAACGACCGGGTACAGGCAGGACAGATCCTGGCCCGACTTGACACCTCCAAACTACAGGCCCCGGTTCTGCAAGCAAAAGCAGCCCTTGACTCGGCCCGGGCCAAGGTATTAAGAACCAAGGCCGATGTCAGGCAGACCGGCATAAAACTTGGACAACTGCAGCAGGTCAGGAAGGCCAGTGGTGGCAAAATTCCTTCACAGGTTGAAATGGATGCAGCTGAGGCGGCCGTGTCCAGGGCAAAGGCTGATGAAGCCGGCGCCCTGGCAGAGGTTTCCAAAACCAGGGCTGAGCTGGAATTCAACCAGACAAATCTTTCCAAGGCCACCATTGTTTCGCCCATTAACGGCATCATCCTCAACCGCAAGGTTGAACCGGGACAAACAGTCGCAGCCTCCCTGCAAACCCCGGTGCTCTTCACCATCGCCGAAGATCTGAGCCACATGGAACTGCATGTGGCAGTCGATGAAGCCGATGTGGGCAAGGTAAAGGAAGGGCAGGAAGCAGAATTTAGTGTTGACGCCTACCCAGAACTGCGTTTCCCGGCCAGGGTGGCCGAGGTACGTTTTTCCCCGAAGACAGTTGAGGGGGTAGTCACCTACGAAACAGTGCTCAAAGTCAGCAACCCCAAGCTTACTCTCATGCCCGGGATGACTGCCACCGCAGATATCGTGGTCCAAAAACTGAATAACGTCCCGCTCATCCCCAACGCGGCTTTGCGCTTTACCCCGCCGCGAAGTAACCAGCCAGGGATGAAAAAGAAAAATCGCGGCATTCTGGGAGCCCTGCTTCCCCATCGCAAAAGGCCGGCAGCAGCCGGAAAGAAAAAAACCAAAATGCCGAAAAATCAACGGCTGGTCTGGACCCTGGACCAGGGAAAACCCTTCTCCATTACGATAACAACCGGGGTGACGGATGGCCAAATGACCGAAGTTCTAACCGGAGAGATCACTCCCGGCATGGAGCTTCTCACCGATATAGTAGCCGAAAAAAAATGAATGGATCCAGTGGGCGCCAGAACCCTCTTATCGTGATGAAAAATGTTACCAGGGTCTACGGCAGCGGCCAGGCATCCATGCAGGCTCTGAGAGGAATCAGCCTGGATATTTTTACCGGTGACTTTGTCGCGGTTATGGGCGCCAGCGGTTCGGGAAAATCTACCTGCCTTAATATCCTTGGCTGTCTCGATATTCCAACTTCAGGTTCCTATCTCTTTCAGGGGATTGCGGTGGAGAGCCTAAGCCGTAACCAACGGTCCCTGCTGCGCCGTTATTATCTGGGTTTTGTCTTTCAGGGCTACAATCTCCTCAGCCGGACAAGCGCCCTGGAAAATGTGGAGCTGCCGTTGGTCTACCGTAAAATTCCGGCGGGGAAAAGGCGCCAGGCCGCCCTGGAAGCCCTGGAAGCGGTGGAATTACAGGACTGGCAGTCTCACACCCCGGCGGAGCTGTCCGGCGGCCAACAGCAGCGGGTGGCCATCGCCAGAGCCATCGTCACCAATCCCGACATTCTGTTGGCCGATGAACCTACCGGTAATCTGGATACCGAACGTAGCCTTGGGATCATGGAATTACTCTCCAATTTCAACCGGGAGCGCAGCCTGACCATCGTCATGGTCACCCACGAACCGGAAATGGCCGCCTACGCAAAGCGAAAAATCCATTTCAAAGATGGTCTGGTGGAGAACGACCTACGGGAGGAGAAAGAAAAATAATGCTGTGGAATGCCCTGGTGCTAGCTTTGCGAGAAATCCGCCGGAATCTCATGCGGTCGTTTTTGACCTCGCTGGGAATTATTATCGGCGTGGCAGCGGTCATTACCATGGTAACCCTGGGCAATGGAGCTACCGCCAAGGTAAAAACACAGATTGCCAACCTGGGGACAAATCTTCTGCAGCTGAGAGCCGGGCAGGATTACGGTCATGGTGGGATTCGGGAATCGGCAACCTCGTTCAAGATAAAGGATGCCGAGGCTATTGACAGGGAAATTTCCGGGGTGGAAGCTGTAGCCCCTGTGGCCATGACCCCCACCCAGGCCATTTACGGCAACCGCAACTGGTCCACGACGATTACCGGTAGCACCAATGGCTTCATGGCCACCCGTGACTGGCCCGTCGACAAGGGAAGAATGTTCAGCCCGGGGGGAATCAGAGCCGGTAAAGCGGTATGTCTACTGGGCAGCACCGTAGCAAAAGAACTCTTCGGCGGGGAAAATCCTCTTGGAAATACCATCAGGCTAAAAAAACTGGTGTTTGAAGTAATCGGCGTCCTGACTTCAAAAGGGGAATCATCATTCGGCAGCGACAGGGACGATTTTATCCTCATTCCCATCCGGACCTTCCAGCGTCGGATTGCCGGAAATACCGATGTGACCCGGGTTTATATCTCGGTACTTGAAGGCTTTTCTATCAACCGGGTCAAAGATGACATAGCCCGACTGATGCGTGAGCGGCGCCATATGCGAGAGGGAGAAGATGATGACTTCTATATCAGGGACATGCGGGAAATTGCCCAGGTGCTTTCTGGAACCACTTCGGTCCTTACTTCCCTGCTGGGAGCCATTGCGGCGGTGAGCCTGCTCGTCGGCGGCATCGGTATCATGAACATCATGCTGGTGTCCGTCACTGAACGCACCCGGGAAATCGGCACCCGACTGGCAATCGGAGCCTTGGCACGGGAAGTACTGCTGCAGTTTCTGGTTGAGGCAGTCATGCTGTCCTCACTGGGGGGCATCACCGGCATTCTCCTCGCCCTGGCAGCTTCCGCCATCCTTGCCAAGGTGCTGCTTGTGCCCCTGGTCATTGACCCCGGCATCATTATGCTGGCTTTTGCCTTTTCCACCACCATCGGTATTTTTTTCGGCTATTTCCCGGCCCGCAACGCCGCCCGCCTCGATCCCATTGAAGCCCTGAGACACGAGTAAGGCAGGTATTCATCCCCGTGGCAAGCACGGAGCATTCCGCAAAAAGTTTCGGTAACCGGTGGCTAAAATATGTGATTCATGATTTCCGGTAAGCTTTTAACCCATACATTATCGGCGAAGGGATAGCCTTCGGCAACCGGAGCATTGATCCAGGCGCCATCGGGTGGGAGATTTTTCCGGCATGTTCCAGGATGTTGCGGTCGTTCAGGCTCAAGAATCCGTCCAGTTTGGTTATCCAATCGGCCATGTGTATGGGAATGCGGCGCATGGCCTGGCCTTCGGCAAAGACCAGGTACTGTTCAACCATGTTGTTCAGGGCCAGGAGTTCGTCTTCATTCAGGTAATTCTTGGCAACCACCACATCCTGTTTGCGCACCTTGGGGCCGCGCCAGGTGGTCAAACCCATGTTCGGCTTGGCATGGTCGGCCAGCTGGTGGATGATCTCAGCAGCGGTCCGGCCGGTTATAGCCCAATGCATCTTGTTCTGCACGGTTTTAAAAAAATTGATGCTGATGTCTAGTGTCGGGTCATAATCAATAGAGGTGGCGTAGATATCGGTAATCTTCCGGTAAAACCTCTTTTCAGAGGTGCGGATATCCTGGATACGGCGGAGCAGTTCATCGAAATAGTCAAAGGGCAGATCCGGGTTTTTCAGCCGTTCATCGTCTAAAACAAAACCCTTGATGATAAATTCCTTGATATGGCGGGTAGCCCATTGCCGGAAGCGGGTGGCAACATGGGATTTGATCCGGTAGCCCACCGAAATGACGGCGTCCAGATTATAGAATAATGTCTGGTATTTCTTGCCGTCGGCGGCAGTTGTAAAGAATTTCTTTACAACTGAATTTTCATTCAGTTCGCCTTCTGCAAAGATATTTCTAATGTGCTGGCCGATGTTCTGCTTGCTGGTCTGGAAGAGTTCCGCCATATACTTCTGGGAGAGCCAGACGGTTTCATCCTGAAGCTGCACTTCAATTTTGGTCTGACCGTCCTCGGACTGATAGATCAGGATTTGAGAAGTTGTTGGCAGTCCCTTTTCTTCGGTCATGCCAGCACCTTCTTTTCAAGCTCAGTGGTTTTCTCTTCCAGCTTCAGGATATCTGCCTTGATTTCGGCAAGTGGGCGTAGGAGCTTAAACTCATAGAAATATTTGGTGAAGTTAATCTCATAACCGGTTTTGGTCTTGATCTCTTCAATCCAGGCATCCGGCACCTGGGGTTTGACCTCGCGGTCGAAATATTCCTCGATGGTCTGAGGAACCAGAGTGCCGTTTTCATCTTTGTGTCGGAATCGAATTAAGATGCTAACATATTGATACTATACAATAATAATCAGTTAATATTTTGCGGAAGCCCCTAAAAAAGCCCCCAAAATTGCGAGCTGTCCCCTTTTCACCTCCCCGCAATTACCATCATCATTCAGCAGTTCTGCTTCCTCCCTAACGACGCCACTAGCACCGTCGCCTGCCTTGTTTTTCCAGGCACCTTCTTTGTTTTGTTTGTCGCTGGCGTCAAGTGCAACAAGTGGGCTAACCTCTTCTCTCTGCCAGACAAGCGGCAACCAAAATGTTTTTATATTTGGCAACAAAAGTACTAATAAAAGGTGTTGAAAAGTAGCCAGTTTTAGCCGGATGTAAATATTTTCTAGCCATAAAATGGCCTGTTTTTCATGTACTTCTTGATTTTCGTGGCCGTTGATTAGCCTGCTAAAGTTTTTTTGCTGA
>Ga0307990_1004012_pt1 | contig 10955 bp, 10 predicted proteins | sample EllFjometagen129_FD_203168 | JGI IMG/M metagenome (GOLD analysis project Ga0307990, IMG submission 203168) | Marine microbial communities from Ellis Fjord, Antarctic Ocean - #129 | ecosystem: Environmental > Aquatic > Marine > Unclassified | place: Southern Ocean | collected 2014-10-08
ATTTTCACAAATGCAATTTCAACGATACGATCCTTAGCAACATTAATGCCTGTGGATTCAATATCAAAAGAAATAATTGGCTTTTTTAATTTAATATTCATTGCAATAAAAATAATGAAGGCGTAAACAAAGCTTGCTTACGCCTTCGGTATGACATAAGTTTTTCTTAATTATTAATCATCATAGGCATGAGTAACATCAAAATATCTTCATCCTCATTTTCATTATCTTTTGGTAATACAATACCAGCACGGGTTGGATCTGACATTTCGATATTCACCTCCTCTGTTCCAATATTTGAAAGTATTTCAAGTAAGAACAAAGATTTGAAACCAATTGTCATTTCATCACCATCGTATTGGCAAATCAATGACTCATGTGCTGCAATTGAATAATCAATATCCTGAGCAGAAATACTCAACTGATTACCGGTAATACCAAGTTTAACCAGATTGGATGCCTGATTTGAAAAAATAGAAACACGTTTGAGCGTATTGTATAATTCCACGCGATCCACAGTTAAACGATTTGGGTTTTCAGTTGGTATAACGGAGTTATAACTCGGGTAATTTCCTTCAACAAGGCGACAAACCAGATAAAATCCTGGGAATGAAAATACTGCGTTTTTATCGTCGAATTCAAGTGTAATTTCATTACCAGCTTTGGTAACAATATTTTTCAAAATTCCGGCAGGTTTCTTTGGCAGGATGAAAGACGCTTCATTTTCAGCGTTTGCATCTTTACGAATATAGCGTACTAACTTGTGAGCATCTGATGCAACGAATGTCATGTTATCGGGAGAAATCTCGATCAAAATACCATTCATTACCGGACGTAGTTCGTCGTCAGCAGTTGCAAAAAGGGTTGAAGTAATTCCGCTAAACAAAATTTCTGGCAATAAATCAATCCGATTCACTTGGTCGGCTTTCAGTTGTGTCACCTGCGGAAAATCCTCTCCATTTTGCCCAACGAGACTAAACAAACCTTTTTCAGATTTAATTTCCACCTGAAAGCTATCCATGTCAACCTGAAATGTCAATGGTTGTTCGGGAAACTCTTTTAATATTTCAAGAATTTTTTTTGCGTCAATGGCAATCATGCCTTCTCCATCTACAACATCCGGAGTAATATCGGTTGTCAATGTAGTTTCCAAATCAGATGCTGTAATTTTAAGTACTCCATCTTCGAGTTTAAGGAGGAAATTATCCAATATTGGCAATGTATTTTTGCTATTAACCACCTTGCTAACTAGCTGAAGGCGATTTAGTAATGCAGAACTTGAGACAACAAAATTCATTTTATTCAGTTTAAAATTTCAAGCTTAAAAGTAATGTTTTCAAATCGCTTTTTCAAAGCAATTTATTATTTGTATCATTTTTTTATTAACAATCCTTGTTAAGACTTTTACTCTAGAAAATAGTTCAGGCGCATGGTCAACATATCCGTTGTATAATACTGCATGACAACCATTTCATCATCAAATACGGCATACAATCTTTCAATATCATTTTCATATGGGATGCCTTCATCGTCTTTCAATTTGTTTTTATTTGGACGTGTATAGCACAATAATTCGCGCGAATTCCCGGAAACATCCGTTACATTGAAGCGATATATGGGGGTGTATTGACGAACCGAATCAATGCGATGTGTTTTAAATTTCTCAGGGACAAAAAATTCAAATCCCACCTTTTTAAATCGTCCGAGTTGTTGTTTAACTCTCACTGTATCAAAATGCTCCACAGGAAGCTTATTGTCCAATCGAATCAATTCAAATTGATTATTTCCCTGATTTATGATTTTATAAGATTGTGACGGCTCGTTGGGATATTCAACTTCCACAGAAGCAACTTGATCAAAGCTATATGAATAAACGCGCTTGCTTATCCATTCCTTTTCGCTGGTATTGTAGCGGGTTGTCAGGTAACCGCTGAATCCAGGCATTGAAACAACAAACGGTTCTGCAGAATTTTCCAATAACATGTAAGTACCAAGATTATCCTGAGTTACTCCCCCGACATAGTAGGTTTTTACCTTTTCCCCTTTTTGATAAATTTCGCATTTAATTCCGTTACTTGACAGGTCGCGAATAACATAATCCTGTCGGGTTTTAGGAACCGGGCTATATACTTCAACACGACGAATGGTTTCAAGTAAAATATTAACTAAATCTTCACGGGCGTTTGCATTTTTATTGACCAACCAGTGCGAGTCTTCACGTTCGAGTAGAATTTGATTATTGTCTTTATCAACGAGAAATATTTTATCAACAGCTGTTGTATCCTGTACTGCAAAATCACGCAAAACCTTTAGGCTGCTGTTCTTTCTTGAGACTTTCAACTTCTCTTTTCCATCGACAAGTTCTCGAGAAAATTCGTAGCGGGTAAAAAACACAATGGCTGAAACCACTAATAAGGCAACCAGCACCACTAACATTATGCGATTATTTTTTTTCATAAAAATAAGTTTAAAGCTTTTTGTTTTTAACAGTTTGCTTACCGTACTTCTGTTTTCTGACAAAAAACACAATTAATCCAAACAATACAATTAATATGATGGGCACTACAGAATTAAATACTGCCCAAAAAAGTCCACGATTCATAACTTTTGTATGATCCAAAGTACGCAGTTTAAGTTCACGCATTCTTAGCTCAATCAGCGCTTCGTCGCCACACAAATAATTCAAGCTATTCAAAATAAATTCTTTATTTCCTGGGGTAAACTGATTTTGATAATATCTGTCTTCACCTAGCTGAAGAGGGTGATGTCGTTCCCCTACGATTCGCACAAAGTTACGAATCACATCTCCGTCAGAAACCACAATTTGCTTTGTAGGAACAGAAACTGTCTTAAATTTGATATCCTCATTAGCTGCAATTTCCGATGGAATACGCATATCGAAATTCGAGGGAAATTCACCTTCTAGAAGCATTGCAACCGTTTTTTCTCCCTGATTAAAACTGCGTGGGTCAGGTGGATTTCGAACAATTCCCAAGCTCACGTTTACCGGGACACTAAGTGAACGACTAAATTCTGTGGTTTTTAAAATCGGGGTTTTCGTCACCTGCATATCCGGGTTAACCGGGACAATACTACTTACAAACTGGGTCCTTAACACACTAATATTTCGATTGATTAAGTGAGAATTATCAGTCAGAATTGCAGGAAAAAAGAACCAGGCACGTGGCTCAAATTTCGGTTTCCCATCCTGAGAATTTACCGTTATTGGAATTGACAAACAATTCAAATCCTGCACGAGATCCGGATTAATCCGCACCCCGTAATTAAACAATAAATCATCCAGATTAATATCCCGGATTAATGCCATACTAGAAATTTGATTTGAAAGACTATCCATATCCATTTGCATCCACTCAACCAACCATAAGGCTTTCCCGCCATTCATGATGTATTGGTCAATAATGAATTTGTCTTTTTCAGTAACCCGGGCATTGGGTTTTGCAACGACAATTGCTTCATAATCATCAAGTGCACCGAGCACTCCATTAATTTTCAATCGCTCAATCTGATAATAATCACTCAAAGCGACCATGGCATCCATTGTCTGGTATTCATCCAATTCATTATGTCCCTCAATAAATGCAACTTTCTTTATCTCAGGTTTTATGAGTTTTAGCATGGCATTGGTAAAATGCTGCTCCAACCGTGCAACTGATTTATTGATTTGTGATGCAGCACTGCTTCCTGTTTCGTTAATTAAAAAGTTCACAGGATATTCAGCCTCTTTATAGCGAATTAATGCAGAAGGAAAAATCACCTGTTCTGTATATGATGTTGAGTTTCTTTCTTTAAGTTCCGTAGGTTCTAATCCTTTCTCTTGCAGCTGCTTATATATCTCGAATCGTGTATCAACATCGTGCTCTTTCGATAAATCAACAAATTCATACTCAACCAAATGTGAATAGCGACGATAATCGTCCAGTAATTCTCGAACAGAACGTTTTAATTGACGAAAGCCGATGGGCAACTCATTCCCGTCAAGATAAATCTTAATATACATCACATCATCCAGCTCCTTGAGCATATCAGTGGTTGTTTCTGAAAGCGAGTGTCGTTTATCTTCAGTAACATCCCACCGTGCATACCAAAATGCCCCGAGAAAGTTAATCACAACAATCAGCAGCAGGATAATCAAAAACTGAAAAATATGTTGATTTCTTATTTGTTTCGGTTTCATAATGCTTAATTTATTTCCATTTACGACGATCCAAGCGCAATTTTGTTAAAAGAATAAAAATGGATATCACAGATATAAAGTAAAGGATATCACGTGTATCAATCACTCCCTTGCTAATGGCTTTATAATGATAATTAATTCCCAGCGACATGATAAAATCTTCAACTGCACCGCTTAATCCTAAACCTGCCACCTGATCAAAACCAATGTAAAACCCAAAGGAAATCACCACCGCAATAATAAATGAAATAATCTGATTATTGCTTAAAGACGAAGTAAACAAGCCGATTGCGGTATAAATGGCAGCTAAAAAGAATAAACCAACATAAGAGCCAGCAATTGCGCCCATATCAGCAATTCCCTCAGTTCTACCTAGCTGATTGATTGAAATTGTATAAACCAGTGTAGGCAACAGAGCTATGAAAACCAAACTCAGCCCCGACAAATATTTTGCCATGGTAATTTTAAATTCTGAAATCGGTCTCACCAAAAGCAACTCCATAGTTTGCAAGCGTTTTTCTTCAGAAATCAAGCGCATGGTAACCGCTGGCACCAAAAACAGAAATACCCAGGGCGAAATAATAAACAAAGGGTCGAGATTAGCCTGTCCTGCATCCAGCACATTAGACGGTCCGTGAAAGACCCACATAATTAAGCTGTTAATTACCAGATAAACAATCACAACGAGATATCCGGTAACCGAGCTGAAAAACTCCTTTATTTCTTTTCGAAAGAGTGTCCACATAGGGGTTTTATTTTAGCTTCCAAAGTTAGTACTTTTCTTTGATTTGTAAAACTAAGTGGGTGGGGATGCGATTAATCGCATCCCCACCCACCCACGGTTTAAATATTACCAAGATTAAAAATAGGATACTGAAAAATAAGAATAAATTAAAAACCCTCGAAAGCATTCGTTATTTTTGCAGAATGAGCACACAAATTAAAGGGATTATTTTCGATTTGGACGGCACACTTGCTGACACACAAACGGACTTAGCTGATTCGATGAACGGAGTTTTACAGCAAAACAACTTACCAACTCATCCTTACGATGCATACAAATTATTTGTTGGTAAAGGATTAAAAATGTTAGTTACAAATGCATTACCAGAGCATTTGAGAAAAGATTCCATCATAAACCCAATGCTGGAAACACTCATAGAAGATTATCGCGAGAACTGTTTAAACAAAACCGAGCTTTATCCTAGAATTGCTGAATTATTGGAAGTTTTAAGTACTCGAAAAATCCCATTGGTAGTTTTCACAAACAAAGATCATGATTTAGCAGTGATTGTTTGTGAGGCACTTTTAAGCCCATACAACTTCACCACAGTTTTGGGACGCACGAATTCACTTCCAAGAAAACCGCATCCCGCAGGAGCATTATTACTTGCAGAACAAATGAATATTCCTCCAGCTAAAACACTTTACATTGGAGATACAGACAATGATATGATTTGTGCCAATCGAGCTGGTATGCCTTCGGTGGGAGTATTATGGGGTTTTCGCACAGAAAAAGAGTTGAGAGATAATGGTGCTACTTTTATTGTCAATGAGCCATTGGAGATTATTACACTTTTAAAATAAGATTTATTTATAAAACAGTGGGGATAAAAACAGTGGGGATGCGATAAATCGCATCCCCACTGTTTTTATATTATATGTATTGAATTTCAAATTACATTAAGAAACTCAACAAAATACCAGCACCAACAGCAGAACCGATTACACCGGAAACATTTGGTGCCATTGCCTGCATCAGCAAGTGATTGGAAGGATCTTCTTTTAATCCCATTTCCTGAACGACACGTGCTGAATCGGGAACCGCAGAAACTCCGGATGCTCCAATCATCGGATTAATCGGGTTATCCTTAGGAGAGACCCAATTCATAACCTTAGCAAAGAATACTCCGGCAGCAGTTGCAAACATAAACGAGAGAGCTCCCATTACAAAAATCATTAGTGAATCTGAAGTCAAAAACACATCTGCTTGTGTCGATGCTCCAACTGTCAATCCAAGTAAAATTGTAATTGTGTCAATCAACGAGTTTGCTGCAGTATCAGCTAGTCGTTTTGTCACACCACTTTCTTTCAAAATATTCCCAAAGAACAACATTCCTAAGAGTGGCAATGATGTTGGGGAAATATATGCTGTCAGTAATAATCCGATAATCGGAAAAAGTACTTTTTCCAGTTTTGAAACAGCCCTTGGAGGTTTCATTCGAATTAAACGCTCACGTTTTGATGTCATCAACTTTATAATCGGAGGCTGAATTACCGGAACAAGCGCCATGTATGAATATGCGGCAATAGCAATTGGACCGATAAGGTTTTTCACCGTTTCCCCATTTGGCATAATATTAACCCCGTTCGCTAATTTTGAGGAGAGGAAAATTGCCGTTGGACCATCTGCCCCGCCAATAATTCCAATCGCACCTGCTTCAGGAGGTGCAAATCCGAATGCCAATGCAAGAATAAAGGTTGCAAAAATGCCGAACTGAGCAGCTGCCCCCAATAACATAAGTCTTGGTTTTGAAATCAGGGAAGAAAAATCTGTCATTGCTCCTATTCCCAGGAAAATCAATGGAGGATACCATCCCTGAAGCACACCTCCGTAGAGGATATTCATCACAGAGCCGGGCTCATACACCCCCAATCCGAGGTTAAAATCCACAGCCTGAAACATTGGAATATTTCCGATTATAATTCCAGTACCAATAGGGATTAGCAAAAGTGGTTCATAGTGATACCGAATTGCAAGAAAGATAAAGACCAATCCTATTAGCACCATAACAAGGTGACCGGCTGTTGCATTAGCAAAACCGGTAAATTCCCAGAAGTTTTTCAAACCGGCAACGGCAGCGGATGTCTGTTTATAAGTACAACCATCGTCAACAACTAGTTTATTCCCATCAATGGTTGCTGTGCGCATACTCAACTGCAGGGTATCGTTTGTTGTCATATAATTTGACGAACGGTTGTTTGGATCCGTATTTTTCGAGTAATGAACCACAGGTTTGGCATTGAATTTCATTACAACAAACTCATCTTCAGTATGCCAATTCCCGGCATATCTAACTTTCGCAGAATCCATAAAGAAACTTTGATCCGGGTTAAATGTGAAAGTTTTATACCGTTCTACTGTTTGATTACTATTTCCGAGCGCATTTGGAATATATCCATCCGATTTATCCAGCCATTTCCCGTCGGTCAGTTTTTCAATATTGATTTGTCCACCGGCAAACACAAGCTGGGCAAGAAAAAGCAATAAACTGAATAATAAAAATTTATTTTTCATTTTTCAATCAAGTTTTAGGCGATTTCGACCAATAAGTCATTTTGAAGCACTGTATCTCCCTCTTTTACTTTCACAGCCTTAACAATTCCTGAAACATCAGCTGTAACGTTATTTTCCATTTTCATCGCTTCCATAATAAGGAGCAGGTCACCTTTTTTGACCTCATCGCCTTCCTTAACACTAACATTCAGGATGTTTCCGGGTAATGGAGCCTTAATTGCACTTAATTTTGTCTCACTCGTTAAAGGCTTACTGTCTTTCGGCTGAGCCAGCGGTTTCTTAACAATTCTAGGAGTTTTCACCACCGGGATTTCTTTATCAAGTTCCACATTATATTTTGTGCCATTCACCTCAATTTCAGCAACTTGTCCTTCGACATTATTGATATCAACCTCGTAAGAATTGCCGTTGATTTTAAATTTGAATTTTTTCATTAGATTCTGCTTTTATCGCTTAAAATTCATTACATTATAAATTTTTGAATTCCAGGGAGAGTATTTTCTGGATCTATGCTCAACCTTAAGAATACGGGCTTCATCGTCGTGCAAATCAGTAAAGTACAAGTGCAAAGCAGTGGCAATTGCAGCTGTTAACTCACCGGTAATTACATTGGGATCCGCTTTTTCAGATTTTCCGTTTTCTTTTGCTTGTTGACGTTTCTTCTGGAATTTATGCTGTTGTTTAGAAGCACCGGACAAAATATTTGGCAATAAGCGAAACAAGGATGACAAGAGCATCAAAGAAATAAAAACTACAAGCCAACCAATAACAAAGATTGTCCATCCCTGCACTCCGACAAGCGAAAAATCCCAACTAATTTCAGCAATCATATTAATTATCATAAATCAATTGTTTAAAGTGGAATATTACCATGTTTTTTAGGAGGTCTGTAATCCTTTTTGGTTTGAAGAACACTCAGTCCGCGAATAATACGGAATCGTGAATTCATTGGTTCAATAATATCATCAATAAAACCATATTTTGCAGCCTGATACGGATTCGCAAACATCTTGCGATATTCATCTTCTTTTTTCTGTTTATAGGCAGCTCTTTCTTCGTCGGATTCAATTTTACTGAGTTCCTTGTAATTCAAAACTTCAATTGCTCCCTGCGCCCCCATAACTGCAATTTCAGCTGATGGCCATGCATAGTTCAGATCAGATTTAAGTTGTTTGCAAGCCATCACATCATGTGCCCCACCATAAGATTTACGTAAAGTGATGGTTATTTTCGGCACAGTAGCTTCTCCGTAGGCAAACATAAGTTTGGCACCATTAGTAATAATTCCACCATATTCCTGAGCTGATCCGGGAAGGAATCCGGGAACATCAACTAAAGTTACAATGGGAATATTAAAGGCATCACAGAATCGAACAAAGCGCGCTGCCTTTTTCGATGCATCAATATCGAGCACACCGGCTAAGAATGATGGTTGATTGGCAACGATTCCAACGGGCATCCCATTGAATTTTGCAAATCCAACTACCATATTCCGGGCATATTGACGATGCACTTCCATAAATTCACTTTCATCCACGATGGAAAGAATAATATCAGTCACATCGTAAGGTTTATTCGGATTGTCCGGAATAATGTGATTTAATCCCTCATCAACTCTGTCAATCGGATCGTTGGTATCATATAATGGTGGATCTTCAAGATTGTTTTGCGGCATGTATGACAGCATTTTGCGCAACATCATCAGTCCTTCTTCTTCAGTTTCGGATACAAAGTGAGCAACACCGGATTTTGCGGCATGCACGGTTGATCCACCAAGTTCTTTCGTTGAAATATCCTCACCCGTAACGGTTTTTGTTACTTTCGGTCCGGTAACAAACATGTAGGAAGCATCTTCAGACATAAGGATAAAGTCAGTCAATGCCGGGCTATAAACAGCTCCACCTGCACAAGGACCAAAAATCGCAGATAACTGTGGAATTACGCCGGAAGCCTCAATATTACGCTGAAAAATATCCGCATAACCGGCGAGACTCAAGACGCCTTCCTGAATACGAGCACCACCAGAATCATTCAAACCAATCACGGGAGCACCAACTTTCATGGCTTCATCCATGAGTTTCACGATTTTCTTCGCAAACATTTCAGAAAGCGATCCGCCGAAAACGGTAAAATCCTGTGCGAACACAAAAACCACGCGACCGTCAATTGTCCCATGTCCCGTTACAACACCGTCACCGAGATATTTTTGTTTCTCCATTTCAAAATCGGTACAACGATGTGAAATGAACATATCAAATTCCTCAAAACTATTTTCATCAAGCAGCAAGTCTATCCGCTCACGGGCAGTAAGTTTGCCTTTGTCATGTTGAGCTTGTATGCGTTTCTCGCCGCCACCAAGCCGAGCTTTCGCTCTCATCTCAATTAATTCTTTGATTTTGTCTTCAATTGCCATATCAGGAGGTATGAATTATTTATTTTTATTTTCGCAAAGCTCGGTTAAGACACCTTTAGTTGATTTCGGATGCAAAAATCCAATACTTAGACCTTCAGCACCTTTTCTGGAAATTTTATCAATCGCACGAATGCCTTTTTCATCTGCTTCTTTCAATGCTCCGTCAATATCTTTCACTGAAAATGCAATATGATGCATTCCGGGGCCCTTCTTTTCAACGTACTTTCCTATCGGACCTTCAGGGTCTGTGCTTTCCAGCAGTTCAATTTTGGCATCGCCAACTTTGAAGAAAGCTGTCCGCACCTTTTGATCAGCAACTTCCTCAACACCATAGCATTTCAGACCTAAAACATCCTCATAATATCGGATGCTTTCATCGAGATTTTCAACTGCAATGCCGATATGTTCTATGTGCGTAATTTCCATAAAAGTTATCTTTTTTATTTGACAGACAAAACTAACAAAAAGCATAGAATCTTAAGACAGCAAAACTCATATATTAAACATGTTATAAAATTATATTTTCGAACACGACTTGTGTTGCTTAGCATGTTTATTGATTATCTGTACAGGGAAAGTCTTTTACTTTGATTATTCGGGATTTTGTATAAATTACAACAAAGACAACCAAAATAGATTCACGTAACTCATGAAATTTGGGGGTAATTCCAAAAAAACAGCTTTCATATTGGCATTCTGCAACTTACAGTGTTTTTATTTTTATTCAGAATTAATATGTATTGAGGGGAAAAGTTGAAAAACTAAAATTAACCTCTTTTATTTATATAACAATTTATCAAGATTATCAAAGCGTTCGGAATAATCGGCTATGGATGCTTTTATTACCTCATGCGCTTCTTCTTTCCCGTAGGTTTCAATGATTTGCGAACCTCTGTCATTCCCGGGCATGTCTTTATAGCGGAACTTACTGGCAACTTTCCTTATTTCATGGGGAATAGCTGGGAAAAAGTTACTTTTGTAGCAACAGAAATAATAATCATTAACATGCTTATATACAGTGTGTTGTGTTCTTATTGCTATTTTAT
>Ga0307990_1004013_pt1 | contig 10953 bp, 10 predicted proteins | sample EllFjometagen129_FD_203168 | JGI IMG/M metagenome (GOLD analysis project Ga0307990, IMG submission 203168) | Marine microbial communities from Ellis Fjord, Antarctic Ocean - #129 | ecosystem: Environmental > Aquatic > Marine > Unclassified | place: Southern Ocean | collected 2014-10-08
TTAATGGTGTTGTGCATCGGCGAATGGATTCTCCGATATCTTTCCTTTCCCGCTCGCTTCCCGCCTCACAGATCTGCCGCCGGATTTCTTTTCCTCGGGAGGGGTGCCTTTCTCCCGTCTGCCGCGGGGTTCCATCGGATTGGAACGCATGGAGAGCGAGATGCGGTTTCGTTTCATGTCAAGATCGATCACCGTCACAGCGACTTTCTGATTTACCTTTATGACATCATGGGGATTGCGTACAAACTTGTCGGCAAGCGCGCTGATATGCACGAGCCCGTCCTGGTGGACCCCGATATCCACAAAGGCTCCGAAATCGGTCACGTTCGTTACAATGCCGGGCAGTTTCATCCCCACCTCCAGATCCGCAATCTTGTCAACGCCATCGGTGAAGGCAAAGAGTTCAAACTGCTCACGGGGGTCACGGCCGGGCCTCGCGAGTTCACCCATGATATCCGTGAGGGTCGGCATGCCGGTGGTGTCGCTGACATAGTTTTCCAGTATAATCTTTTTACGCAGCTCGGGGCTGGTCATCAGGTCTGAAACTGCGCAGCCAAGGTCTTTCGCCATCGATTCGACAACGGGGTAACTCTCTGGATGGACCGCCGAGGCGTCGAGGAGGTTTTCCGCGCCCCGTATTCTCAGGAAACCGGCTGCCTGTTCAAATGTCTTCGCCCCCATCCCGGGAACCTTCATCAGCCCGGTGCGCGAGGAGAATGCCCCCCCCTCATTGCGGTAGGAGATTATATTGCCGGCCAGTTTTTCCGATAGGCCCGACACGTAGCTCAGGAGCTGTTTACTTGCCGTATTCACCTCTACACCGACCGCGTTTACGCAACTCGCCACAACATCATCAAGGGATTTTTTCAGGGCCTTCTGATCCACGTCATGCTGATACTGCCCGACACCGATGGCCTTAGGATCGATCTTTACCAGTTCCGACAGGGGGTCCATGAGGCGTCTCCCGATTGACACCGCGCCACGAACGGTCAGGTCATAATCGGGGAATTCATCGCGGGCAACCTCGGAGGCGGAGTACACCGACGCGCCGCTTTCACTGACCATAACCACAGCGACCTCTCTGCCGAAGTCTATGCCCCTGCAGAATGTCTCCGTCTCGCGCCCGCCTGTGCCGTTGCCGACGGCGATGGCCTCGATCTCGAACTTCTCCACCAGACTCTTCAATGTCTCTTCCGATTCCTTCACGCGGTTGCGCGGCTGGAGCGGGAAGATCGTATCGTTGTGCAGGAGCTTTCCCTGCGGGTCGAGGCAGACAACCTTGCATCCCGTACGCAGGCCGGGATCGATGGCAAGGACCCTCTTCTGACCAAGGGGAGAGGCAAGGAGCAGATTTCTGATATTCTGCGCGAACACCCTGATCGCCTCTCCGTCCGCCCTGTTTTTGCTTTCAAGACGGATCTCCGTTTCCATGGAGGTTGAAAGAAGACGCTTGTAACTGTCTCTCACCGCGAGGCGAACCTCCTGCGCGGCCGCGTTATCACCCTTTACAAAATGCTTCTCCAGGATATCGACTGTCTTTTCCTCATCGGGGAGAACGCGAAAGATGAGGAATCCCTCGGCAGCGCCGCGGCGGATAGCCAGGACACGGTGCGATGGCGCCTTGGCAAGGGGTTCCTCCCAGTCAAAGTAATCCCTGTATTTTGCCCCCTCCTCTTCCTTGCCGCGGGCAACCTTTGCGTGTATGACGGCCTTCCTGGTGAACAGCTCCCGGAGGGCGTCTCTGACCGGTGCGTCCTCGTTGATCCACTCCGCGATGATATCGCTGGCCCCGGCGAGCGCGTCTTCGATGGTCTCCACACCCTTTTCGGGATCGACGAAGGCGGCCGCCTCCGCCTGCGGATCGATGTTGCCCTGCTCAAAGAGCTTCGCGGCCAGCGGTTCAAGCCCGCGCTCCTTTGCCATCATGCCGCGGGTACGTCGTTTCGGTTTATAGGGTAGATAGATGTCTTCCAGAACGGCCAGGGTCTCGGCAGACAATACCTTTTTCTTCAACTCGTCGGTAAGCTGGCCCTGTTCCTCCAGCGATTTGAGGATGGCATCTCTGCGCTTGTCCAGCTTATCGAGCTGTTCGAGCCGGTCGCGGATGGATATGACGTTGACCTCGTCAAGCCCCCCGGTTACCTCCTTGCGGTATCGGGCGATGAAGGGAACGGTTGCCCCCTCTTTCAGAAGTAGAAAGGTTGCCCGTACCTGTTTCTCTTTAAGCTGCAGTTCCCGTGCGATCTGTGCGACATGTGTTTCCGTCATCTGTATTTTGAACTCCGTATGGTTTCTATTTTTCAGAGAATTGACAGGTCACAGGACGTCGAGGGTGGAAAGACATCCGAACCCGTTCCGGTATTCCAACGTTTTCTCAGGGATATTCTTAACTGAAGGGCATGACATATCGGTACATCATCCAGAAGTGTGAAAAGGTTCCCATCATGACGAAGACATGAAAGATCTCATGAAATCCGACGATCCGGGGCCAGGGGTTTGGTCTTTTGACTGCGTAGATCACGGCGCCCGTGGTATAGAACAGTCCGCCGATGAGAAGCCACAGCACTCCCCCGAGGTGAAGGGTTTGTATCAACGGCCATATGGCCACAAGGGCGATCCACCCGACGGCGATATAGATAAGGGTGTAGATCCACCGCGGGGCCTGCGTCCAGAAGACTGTCATGACTATGCCGCTTGCGGTCAGGCCCCATATGGCTCCGAACAGGCTCCACCCCCAGGCGCCTCTCAGGGGGATCAGACATACGGGGGTATAGGTGGCGGCGATCAGTATGAAGATCATCATGTGATCGATCTTCCGGAGACACTGGCTGATCTCTTCCGAGACAGGCAGCCAGTGATACAGGGTGCTTGCCGTATAGAGCAGGATCATTCCCGCGCCGAATATGGAAAAGGCCACGATGTGGACGGGTTTGACGGGGTGCGTGGAGCCCCATATCAGGAAGACCAGCCCGGTTATGGCAAGGACAAGACCTATGAAATGGGTAAGTCCGCTCACGGGATCCTTCAACTTTATCATGGCAATATTTCTCCTGTTAGATACAAAAATTTCCGGCTCGCAATAAGATGCTACGGGGCACAGTGCTGTCAATCGGTGTATCCCCCCGGCCTGGATTACGGCTGTCTCAAGCCGGTGGTCAATACTAGTAATTCGCGGATATGTTGTCAATGAGTAACTTTGATCTGAAGGGCGCAGGGGAAGGGGGATTATAAGCAAAAACGCAAGAAAACACTTGCATTACGTTCCCATTGTTATAGAAGTAACAAAAAGTTCTACTCGAACAGGAAAGGAAACACGAAATGCAGATAATACACCAGAGGTGGTTCTACATCCCCGTTATGATTATAGCCATGATATTGTTTGCCGCGCAGGCGTGCGATAAGGGGGCGGAAAAGTTTCCTGAAGGCACGGTGGCAGTGGTCAACGGGGAGATAATCATGCAGGAAGAGTTCAATGCGGAACTGTCCATGATGCAAAAACAGCTTCCCGATATAGATCAGTCAGATAACGAAAAGCTCTCTGAAATAAAACGAAATCTCCTTGAAAATCTTATTGCCCGAAAGGTGCTCTACCAGGAGAGCCAGAAAAAGGGAATAGAAGTGGACGATGCGATTGTCAATGAACGGCTTGCGACCATAAAAAAACGATTCCCAAAGGAAGATAGTTTCAATGAAATGCTTGGGAAGCTGCATCTTACTGAAGATGTTCTGAAGATCCAGTTACTCAAAGGGATAGCAATTCAGAAGCTTATAGACCAAGAGGTTATAGCCCGGATCGAAATATCGGACAAAGAGACGAAGGAATATTACGATAAAAACCCTGACCTTTTTAAGCAACCCGAAAAGGTCCAGGCACGTCACATCCTTATTAAAGTTGAAACGGGGGCGAGCGAAGCTGAGAAATCAAAAGCCCTCAAAAAAATCAAAGGTATACAGAAAGAGTTGAAAGCGGGGAAAAAATTTGTAGAGCTTGCCAAGAAATATTCTCAATGTCCCAGCAGCGCTGATGGTGGTAACCTCGGCTACTTCGCGCGGGGGCAGATGGTAAAATCCTTTGAAGACGCGGCTTTTTCTATGCAAAATGGAGAAATAAGCGACATAGTCGAGACCACCTTCGGCTATCACCTGATACAAGTGGAAGGCAAAACACCAGAAACCATAAGCGATTATAAGGATGTTACGGACAAACTTGTCCCGTACCTGAAACAGGTAAACGCGGGGGAAGAGGCGAAGAAATATATTGAAGGACTGAAGGAAAAGGCAAAGATAGAGAGGTTTCTTTCCGTAGAGGTAAAACAGGACTCAGCCGAATAGCCTTGTATAATCTCGGCTTTATAGGGGTAATCAGGCCTGGCCTTCATAACAGGGCCGATTGTGATGAGACGGGGGAGGCAAGAAGGGGATTCTCTTCTCTTGACATTTCGCTGATTACTTTGTAGGAATTGCCCCTGTAGTGGGTTGATGTGATATCCATGTATGGCAGTGTCAAAGCGGAGGGGGGACAGTGCTCCATGAAATCGATCGTGGTACTCCTGATTGTGCATACATAAGCATCATACGAAAGGAAAGGTAGAAATACCTTTCCTTTTTTTATTTCCACGGACAGACGACAAGTCATATACAATTCAATGAAAGAGAGGAGATATTTATGGATTTTGAAAACATTCGCTATGAGAAACAGGGACACATTGCCACGTTGACGCTGAATCGCCCGCCGGCCAACTCGGTGAACCTTGCCACATTGGTCGACATTGAAGGGGCTCTCGATGAGGCTGAGCAGGACAAAGAGATGTGGGTGCTCGTTATTACGGGGGCCGGTGAAAAGGGGTTCTCCGCCGGCTTCGACGTCAGTGACGCCGCCAATGGCCATATCAGCGGTCCCAAGGGGCAGGAGGTATGGACGCGGATCGATCGCTTTCCCAAGCCGGTCATAGCGGCAATCAATGGCTATGCCTTTGGGGGTGGGTGCGAACTGGCCATGGCGTCGACCTTCAGGGTCATGCAGGAGGGCGCGAAGATTGGCCTGACGGAGCTCAACCTCGGCATCATCCCCGGATGGGGCGGGACACAGCGCATGCCCCGGATACTGGGGAAATCGAAGGCCCTCGATATGATCCTCTTCAGCAAACGCCTGCCCGCCGGGGAGGCGCTGGAGATCGGCCTCGTCGACAAGGTCTCGGCCGTGGGGGAACTGATGAAAGACGTCATGGAAATGGCCGAGTTCCTGGCACAGAGGCCTCCGCTTGCCGTCAAGGCCGTCCTGAATGCGGTGAATACCGGTTTAGAGAAGGGACTCGACGAAGGGACAAAGGTGGAATGGGAAGGGACTCAGACAGTATCATCGTCAAAGGACGCCATCGAAGGGTTCACCGCCTTTATGGAAAAACGCGCGCCCAATTTTACGGGAGAATAACGTATTATATAAAGGAGAATGCATTATGAAACTGGAAGATGTAAAGAAGATTACTATGATCGGCGCCGGAGACATGGGGCATGGCATCGCCGCCAATTGCCTCCTCGGCGGGTACACGGTGGTGCTTCGCGATATCAAGCAGGAATTTGTTGATCGTGGTGTTGAACTTATCAAGAAGAGTCTGGCCAAGTTCAAGGAAAAGGGAAAGATTACCCCCGAGGCCCACGACGACGCGCTGGCACGGCTGATCCCCATGGTTGATCTTGCAGAGGCGGTCAAGGATGCCGACTTTATCATCGAGGCGGTCCCGGAGAAGCTGGAGCTCAAGAAGAGCGTGCTTGCCGAACTCGACAAGCTTGCCCCCAAACATGCCATTCTTGCCTCCAATACTTCCAATATCAGCATTACCGAGCTTGCGACGGCAACGAACAGGCCGGACAAGGTGATCGGGTACCACTTCTTCAACCCCGCCATCCTGATGAAACTGGTTGAGGTCACCCGTGGGGGCAAGTCCTCGGATGAATCGATCCAGATCGGCTACGAGCTGGCAAAAAAGATCAATAAGGTCCCCGTCATTGTCGAGAAGGACTCCCCCGGGTTCATCTACAACCGTGCCAACGAACCCACACTGGCCTTCCTCTCCAAGATCCTGGAGGCGGGTCATCCCACGCCGGAGGAGTTCGACGCGGCGATAAAGCCCTTTTCACCCATGGCGCCCTTTGAGCTTCTGGACTACGTGGGGATCGATATCGCCTTCCACGGCATGGAATACTTTGCCGAGGTCCTCTCTCCCGAATACAAGCCGTCCGAGGCCATGGCGGCCTATATCACGTCGGGCAACCTGGGGAAGAAAACCGGGAAGGGACTCTACGACTGGTCGAAGGGAAGGCCCGAAATCGACCTCTCCAAGGCAACCAAAGAGTATGACATGAATCACCTGATCGCCCTGCAAGTCAACGAGGCCACCAAACTGATCGATGAGGGTGTCTGCACTGATCCCAAGGAGATCGATCTCGCCATGGCAAACGGCGGCGGCTCGCCTTTCGGTCCCTTTGCCCTGGCAAAGGCGATTGGCTACGACGTCCTGAACGCGAAACTGGACGAGATCTACGACAAGTTCAAACTGGAGATCTTCAAGCCCACGAAGCTCATGAAAGAGGGCAAGATCGTAGTCTAGCAGTTCGTCCTGTATCTTCAAAAAGAGAGAGCACGGCCCCGGTTTTTAAGGGCCGTGCTTTTTTATGTATGCTTGGGATTGCCCTAAATACATAATAAAATCAGAAACGTCATTGACGAACACCCGAAAAAGGTGTACGGAAATCACGAGAAACAGATTTCTTGTCAGCATATCAACCAAGGGGGTAAACCAATGGAACAGGTACTCGATCCACGGCTGCCGCTTCTCCAGAATGCCGATCTGGAAAACAAAGTTGTCCTGTTGCGGGTTGATCATAATGTCGTCAAAAAGGGGCGGATTCAGGACCCGTTCCGAATAGACCAGACCATTGGGACCCTCTTCAATATCGTCGCGCGCGGCGGCAGGCCTATTATCATGACGCACGTGGGCAGGCCGCGAGACAAGGATACCGGCAGGATCCTCATCGACGAATCGACGTCGATAGAACCGATCGCGGGGTATCTGGAGCACAAACTGCACGTCAAGATTCATGTGCCGCGTCTGGACGGAGGAGGGGAGGCGGGGATCCCGGGGATCGACACCTCGATCAATCTCGCCATCAGGGACCTCAGAGAAAAAAGGGTCGATGCCATCTATCTCCCCAATACCCGGTGGTTCCGGGGCGAAGAGGCCCCGCCGGCTGAAAGAGAGCCCTTTACCCTCCAACTCGCCGGTCTGGCGGACATCTTCGTGAACGATGCCTTCGGCTCATGGCAGCCGCACGCGTCCACCTGTGACATCACCCGCCATCTCCCCTCATTCGCGGGGTTCCTCATGCAGCGGGAGATCCGAAATCTCTCACGCGTCCTCGATCCAGAGAGGCCCTTCGTGTCGGTTGTCGCGGGCGCGAAATACAATACGAAGATAGGGCCGCTGAGCGAGATCTACAAAAAGGTCGATACGCTCATCCTGGGGGGCGTGATTTATAATACCTATCTCTGCGCAAAGTACGGTGTCTCCATACAGGGGGTATCGCCTGAGGACATTGAGGCCGCGGCCGGATTGGTAAAAATGGACGCGTGCAACGGGAAGATTGTTGAACTCCCCTATGTCTATGAATCGGATACCATGGAGGGAAAGATAGAGGGGCATTTCAAGGTCCGCGACGTCAGACAGTTGAAAAAGGGGATGAAGCTTGGCTACGTCCTCGACATCGCGAAGGAATCCTTTGACGATCCCCTCGTCGTTGATACGATAGGTTCCGCGCGGACCATCTTTGTCAATGCCGTCATGGGATACACACCGCATTTTACCGAGGGATCGACCGTGCTGGACCAGAAGATCGATCACAACCACGAGGCGAGGAAACTGTACGGCGGCGGGGATACCCTCCAGGAGTTCAAGGACCTCAACCCCGGTCTCTACCTCTCGGTCATGGATGACTCCCAGTACTACTTCTTCACCGGAGGCGGGACCGTTCTGAAGGCGATCGAACAGGAAACAGCCTACGGCCTCGACCCGGTCAAGGCACTGATTAAAAACGGCGGCAAGGGGCCGGTGTAAGGAATATCTGCTGGTCATCAGCCGGCTCTACGCGATATTGATACTCAACGGAGGTGGTGAAATATGGAAGACTACACTCAGTTCAGGCTTGCTGCGGTTCAGGCCGCTCCGGTCTACTTCGATCGTGATGCATCGACCGAAAAGGCATGTCGCCTTATCAGGGAAGCGGGCGCGTGCGGCGCGACGCTGGCTGCCTTTGGAGAATCATGGCTGCCCGGTTATCCATTCTTTGTGTGGGGTTCGGCGACGGGATCGATGACGGCCGAATATCTGGCACAGGCGGTCGAGATACCGAGCGCCGCCACCGACCGGGTGTGTGAAGCGGCCCGTCAGGCCAACATTGACGTTGTCATCGGTGTTGCCGAACGGGACGCACAGACGCGAGGCACGGTGTATTGCACGCTGCTGTTTATCGGCAATGACGGAACGATCCTAGGGCGCCACCGCAAGCTCAAACCAACAAACAGGGAGCGGACCGCCTGGGGCGAGGGGGACGGGAGCAGTCTCACCGTTTATGATCGCCCGTATGCGAAAATCAGTGGCCTCAACTGCTGGGAGCACAACATGGTCCTTCCCGGCTACGCGCTCATGTCTCAGGGGACCCAGATCCACATTGCCGCCTGGCCCGGGATGAGCGCCTCGCGCCACACCTATCTGTCCAGGGCCTTTGCATCCCAGGCGGGTGCGTATGTCATCGATGTGGGTGGCCTGCTGTCACCAGAGCATGTTCCGCAGGCGTACAAGAGACTGGCTGAGAGTTATCCGGGAGAGAGTTGCATTGTCGATCCCCGGGGTGAGGTAATAGCCGGACCGGCGGAGGGAGAGAGTATCATAACGGCTGACTGTTCAATGAAACAGATCTACTCAGCCAAGACCCTTTGTGACGTTGCCGGTCACTATTCTCGCCCGGATGTTTTTCAACTGAGTGTCAACAAAGTACCGCATTGCCGCGTTGTGGAGATACAGGAGCAGGAATGCGAGACCGCCGAATCCGAAGCGGGGCCTGAAGAATAAACCTGATTCTGTAAGGGAAAAGACAATCCGCTTATCCCGGCGATCTGCGTTACTGTTTCAACGAACAGGTCTTCCAGCGATAGCGGGGAGATGTATGTTCATTTTTTGAAAAGATCTTCCAGCTTTCCCTTGGGATCGAGCCCTTCTTGCTGCGCCGTGCCACCGGAGGCGGAACCACTGAATTCAAAGTAATCACAGAAATTGCTCCGGTCCTTTTCCACAACCCTCTCCGCCTGCGGTTCGCGGCAGTCATTGTACGACCCGGGATCATAAAACCGGCAGTTAAGACAGACGTGCAGATCGCTTCCGCAGAAAGGGCAGGTGTCTCTCCTGCCCACTGCCCCTTCGCCGTCGAGTTCTTTTCCGCACCTATAACAGGTTTCCATTGTTTGCGCCTTTCACTTCGGGAATAGGTGTGTCTCAGATCTCAAGTTCGCCTTCGGGAACGGGCAGTCTCCGGCTATACGTCAAGGTTCTTCAAGCGCGCATCGTTTTTTGACAAGATGGTGCAGGACTGCATGGAATCATCAAATACAATAAAGGCCCTCCCGGTCTCAAGCTGTTTTTTGACCCTTTCAATCTTCCGTTCAAAGGGGACTTCCGCTTTCCCGTAATCAGTCCCCTCGCGCAAGATAAACTCTTCGATGACCGCCTCCAGGACCTCGGGAGATAATTGGTCGTACGGTACTTTCACCACTTGTTTATTGTGTTGCGGTTGATCCATCTTGATTATCCTTCAGCGGGTACCAATTTCGAGACAGGTCTTGAAACAGATTCAGAAACGGTAAACTTCTGCATCACCCACCCGAACTCCCCGGAAGGGAGCTCGACGAAGAACCATACCGGCGCGCTTCCGTTGACCTCCATAATCGTTCCTCGGGGAACCTGGGAGGTTATCGGATGGTTCATGCCGGGACCTGACCGGACATTCAACATATGGGACGTTACCTTTATCTGTTCAACTGCCGGGGACGCGGTCTTGTATCTCGTAATGGAAGCCGTTGGGGACGCCTCGTAGGGGGGCTCTACCACGATATATCCCCTGGGGGCCCTGTTGTAGTAGACATTGCCGTAGTAGTAATATTCGACTCCTCCGGTCCGGAACGTTATATATCCGGGGGGCAGCCCAACCACAACCGCCCCGCTAGGAGGCGGTGTCACGATGTATCTGTCCGGAAGCTGCCGGTAGTAAATCCCTCTGTGGTAATAATATTCCATGCCCGCGACGGCCAGCAGCGCGAAGCCAAGGGGCAGGAGAGGCCTGACGTGTGAGCGGTAGTGCCGTGCCGGTGGATGTCTTCGCGAGGCGTAGGCATATGTGTCCGGCATGAGAGAGACGCAGATAAAAAGGGCCGCAAGCCCCACGGCAAATACCCTGTAACCAAATCGTGATCTTTTTTTCATGGTTCCATACTCCCTTCCTGGTTAATACATATACAGTCGTTTGACCGCCGGGAAAAGTTACATGCATGCTATGATACATTCCTGCCGAAGGGCAAGCCTGAAAGCCCGGGATCTGCGCTCCTCGAATTCTGATTGTTGATTAGCCCTACAACGACACTTAATGAAATAAACAGTTGACAAATATGCCTAACTCTGTTACTTGTTTTCCAAAAATGAGGACAGGAGGTAGGCTATGATACCGGAAGACCGTGTTTATGATGGTAGCTTTCCCATCCCGAAACTGTTGATCGACAAAGTGGATGTCGTTCGTTTTATGGAGGAGTTCAAGGGGTTTCATGCCCAGTTTGCCGATTGTTTTTCCCGAGAGGAACCTCGGGAGAACTTTTATCAGTACATGGCTGGCCAGATGAGCCAACTGGAGAGG
>Ga0307990_1004014_pt1 | contig 10948 bp, 5 predicted proteins | sample EllFjometagen129_FD_203168 | JGI IMG/M metagenome (GOLD analysis project Ga0307990, IMG submission 203168) | Marine microbial communities from Ellis Fjord, Antarctic Ocean - #129 | ecosystem: Environmental > Aquatic > Marine > Unclassified | place: Southern Ocean | collected 2014-10-08
TGATGATACTAAAAGATTTATTTTTTTCTCTCTTTCTATTATATACATTTTACCAATTATAGAATTTAAGCCTGATGTTGTACATGCTCATGATTTTCACAGTGCTTTAGTTTGTAATTTTATAAATTTATCTGATTATACCTATTCTAAAGATGCTAAAACCCTATATACTATTCATAATTTGAATTATCAAGGACAAACAAGCCCTGATATTTTAAAGACAGGTAATTTAAGCTTGAACTCTTTAGAGTCTTTGGCTGTTGATGCAAAAGATGGGGATATTAATTTTATGGTTCAAGGAATTTTTAACTGTCAGGCTTTAAATACAGTTAGCCCTACTTATGCCAAAGAAATTATGACTAAGGAGCAAGGAGGAGGACTACATAGGGTAATAAAGAAAAATAAACATAAACTTTTAGGCATTCTTAATGGTTTAGATATTTCTAAGTTTGATCCAGAAGCAGATACTAATATTTGTTGTAATTTTTCTGTTAATTCAATAGATAAGAAAGTGGAAAATAAGTTGGCACTGCAAAAAGAAGTTGGCTTACCAATAAATAAAGATAAGCCACTTTTAGCGATAGTTAGTCGTTTAGCTTGGCAAAAAGGGTTTGAATTAATAAACTCTGATTTTTTTGAAAAATTAGACTTCCAACTATTGGTGCTAGGCACAGGAGAAAAGAAATATGAAGATAAATTTAAGTTACTGGCTGAAAAATATCCAGAAAAGGTTAGTGCCCAAATTAGTTTTGATGTAAACTTGGCTCAAAGAATTTATGCCGGTTCAGATTTCTTTTTAATGCCCTCACGCTATGAGCCTTGTGGTCTAGGGCAGATGATGGCTATGCGTTACGGCACCTTGCCTATTGTTAGAAAGACAGGTGGATTAGCTGATACTGTGGGTAGTAAGGTTGGTTTTAGTTTTACAACTTTTTCTCAGAGGTCCTTTTATTTAGCAATAAATAAAGCTTTAAAAGTTTATGCTAATAAGAAAAAATATCGTAGCATGCAAGTAAAAGCGATGAAAACAGATTTTACTTGGAGCAAGTCAGCTAAAAAGTATTTAAATATTTATAAAAAGTTAGTTAAGAACAGAAAATAATTATATGGCTAGGAAAAAAAGATCTAGAAAAAAGCTAGAAAGAAAAGAAGTTTTAGAATATATTGCTTTACCTAAAATAAATTTAGATTCAAGTTTAAAAGCTAGTTTAGTTGTAATTTTTATCTATATTGTTGGTATTTTAGCAATTTTAGGTCTTTTTGATGCGGGAGGAAAGGTGGGTTTATTTTTAAAAAATATTTTAGCTACTGCTTTTGGCGTAGGTAAATGGCTTTTTCCAGTTCTTCTTTTAATTTGGGGAGCTTTTATATATAAAGGAAAAAAATCACAAATTAAGTCAATTCACTATATTGGTTTATTCTTTATTTTTCTTAGCGCTCAAGCTTTGTTACATTTTTTTATTTCTCCAGCTAAATGGCTTGACGTAGCATCTTTTGGTAAAGGTGGAGGTTATTTGGGATTATATTTATCAATATTTTTTGATAAATTTTTTGGTTTTTGGGGAGGACTTTTAGTAATTCTAGCAATATTTTTAACAGCTTGTTTATTTCTACTGAATAAACCTTTAAGTCACGTTTTGCCAAAAACTAGTTGGTTGCTTTATCCTGCCAAGTTTTTCTTGAGTTTATTTACTAGAAAAAGAAAAAAATATTCTAAAACTGAGGCTAAGTATGAGGAATTAGGGAGCGATAAAGAACAATTATTAATAGAAGAAGCGGTATTGGAAGAGGGAAATGTTAAGGGGAGTAGTTTAGAGGCCAGTGCATTAAATTTTTCTGAAAAGAGTTTAAGTAAGGAAGAGTCTAAAATAGAAGTAATTAAAGAAAATAAAAAGAAGGCTAAGCAGGTGACTACTAACTGGAAAAGCAAGGGCCTGAAAACTGACTTACCATTAAATTTACTTAGACAAGAAGATAGTAAAGCTAAGGGAGATAACATTGAAAGAAATAAAGAGATGATAAAAAGCACATTAGAAAATTTTGGTATATTAGTAGAGATGAGGGATTCTTTTGTTGGTCCAACAGTTACTCAATATACCTTTAAACCTGTAGAGGGAATTAAATTATCAAGAATAACAACTTTGAGTAATGACTTGTCTTTGGCTTTAGCTGCTTATCCAATTAGAATTGAAGCTCCTATCCCAGGCAAATCTTTAGTTGGCATTGAGGTGCCTAATAAGAATAAAGCGGTGGTAGGGCTTAAAAAAATGTTAGCTTCTAAAGATTTTAAACTAAGAAACACTAATTTATTAATGGCTTTAGGAGAAGATGTTACAGGTCAAAGCTGGTTTTATAGTATTTCTAAAATGCCCCATTTATTAGTAGCAGGGGCTACTAATTCAGGGAAATCAGTTTGTTTGAATTCAATAATTATTAGTTTACTTTATCAAAATAATCCTGATGATTTACGTTTCATTATGGTTGATCCTAAGAAAGTAGAGTTGACTATTTTTAACAATATTCCTCATCTTTTAACCCCAGTTATAACTGATGTTAGTAAAACTATTAATGCTTTAAAGTGGTGTTTAAATGAAATGGATAGACGTTTTGAGCTATTATCACAAGATCATAAAAAAAATATCGCTTCATATAACGAGGCTATGATTGCTAAAGGCAAGGGATCGGAAAAAATCCCTTACATTGTTTTTGTAATTGATGAATTAGCTGATTTAATGGTAGCTGCGGCTAAAGATATTGAAGCTAGTATTATTAGATTAGCACAAATGGCTAGGGCAGTTGGTATCCATTTAGTTCTAGCTACTCAAAGACCAAGTGTGGATGTTATAACCGGTCTCATTAAGGCCAACATCCCTGCCAGGATTGCTTTTTCAGTAGCTTCTGCAATTGACTCTAAAACTATTTTAGATATATCTGGGGCAGAAAAATTACTTGGTCAAGGAGATATGCTTATCACTACCCCTGAGACTAGTAAGCCAAAGAGACTGCAAGGAGCTTATGTTAGTGATAGAGAAATTAAGAATATTTGTGATTATTTAATAAGTAAAACCGGAGGAGCCGATTATTTAGAGGGCATAACTGATAAGCAACAAGTTAAGGGTATGGGAGCAATTGGCTTAGATAGTGAGGGTGGGAATGAAGATGAATTATTAGAGGAGGCTAAGGAGATTATTATAAACAATCAAATAGCTTCTACTAGTTTCTTACAAAGAATGCTTAGAATAGGTTATGGTAGGGCTGCTAGTATTTTAGATAGTTTAGAGAGGGCAGGAATTATCGGACCTTCTAATGGTTCTAAACGCAGAGAAATTTTAGTTACTAAAGATCAGTATGAATCTTTAATTAATAATCAAACCAGTTCAGTTAGTTTGCATGATAAATCTGAGTCTGAAGCTCCTGATAATTATTTAGGAGATGATGAAGAGGAATATGATGAAGAAGAAGATAAAGAAAAGGAAAATGAAGGTAAAGACTTTAAGCAAACTAAAGATAGCGAAGTAGAAGAAGATATTGACAGAGAGGATGATGGAGAAAAAGAAATAGAGGCTGATTTTGAAGAGGAAAAAGATAAAGAAAATAATGATGTTCCCGAAAAAAAAGAAGAAAGTCAAACAAAGGAAGATTCTTCTAGTAACGATAAAGAAGCTAAAAAGGATTGGCATGACGATGGTATTTATTTTTCTAAGTAATGTAATTTTTTATGAAAAAACAAGTATATAAAACTAAAAAATTTTTAAGTAAAAAAATTTTAAAGCGATTTTTACCTGCTTATCATTATCTTTGGGGAAAACTTTCAGCTCTATATTTCAAAAGTCCTAGTCAAAAATTAATTGTAGTAGGTATTACAGGCACTACAGGTAAAACTACTAGTGTATATATTATGGCACAAATGCTCAGAGGTTGTGGTTTTAAAGTTGGTTATACTTCTACAGCTATGTTTTCAGATGGAAGTAGTGATTGGTTAAATGACAAGAAGATGACTATGCTAGGTAGAGGCTTTACCCAAAAGATGCTTAGAAAAATGGTAAAGAATAAGTGTCAGTATGCTATCGTTGAAACTACTTCTGAGGGAGTAAGGCAGTTTAGACATAAATCTATAAATTACGACATCTTAGTTTTTACAGGACTTTATCCCGAGCATATTGAATCTCATGGAAGTTTTGATAAATATAAATCAGCTAAACAACAGTTATTTAAACATTTGAAGGCGTGTAGTTTAAAATATTTAGATTCCAAAGGTAGGGTGATTTTAAATCCAGCTAAGTTAAAGAAATTAGAACTAGATAAAGTAAAAAAAACTATTATAGTAAATGGTGACGATCAGCACGCAGGAGATTTTTTAAAGTTCTGGGCTCAAGAAAAAATAGCCTATACTAGAAAATCAAGAACTGATTTTTTACAAACTCTCGCTCAAAGTCATTCTAAGATTAGTAAAGATATAACTATTTTAAGCTATCAAGATATTTTGGTTAGTGGCCAAGGGACTAGTTTTAAAGTTGATAATAAAGAAATAAAATTAAATTTACTGGGAGAGTTTAATGCTATAAATAGTTTGAATGCTGTGGCCTTAGGAGTTTCTAGAAATATTTGTTGGGATAAAATAGTTGATAGTCTAGTAGATGTTGGTAATATTCCTGGGCGACTTGAACAAATTAATGAGGGTCAAAATTTTTTAACTATTGTTGACTACGCCTTTGAACCTAAAGCGCTGATAAAGTTATATGAAACTATAGAGTTAATCAGAGATTATCCGGCGATATCTAAATCAGGAAAGATAATTCATCTTTTAGGTTCTACTGGTGGTGGTAGAGATAAGTCTAGGAGACCAGAATTAGGCAAGATAGCTGGAATGAATGCTGACTATGTTATAATTAGTAATGAAGATCCTTATGATGAAGATCCTTTGGAGATAATTAAAGAAGTAGCTGAGGGAGCTCAATCAGTTGGCAAGGAGTTAGATAAAAATTTATTTAATATTATCGACAGAAGAGAAGCTATAGCTAAGGCCCTGTCCCTAGCTAAGGCTAAAGATATAGTACTTTTTACAGGAAAGGGATCAGAACAGGCTATATGTCTAGCTAATGGACAAAGACAAAAATGGGATGAGAGAAATGTTGTTAGAGAAGAGTTGAAAAATATTTTATAAACTTTAAAAAATATGAAAAATAAATTTATTAAATTAGTTATATTTTTATTTTTATTTATTTTAGTTTTTATTTCCATTGTTATTATTAAGATAAATATTGAGCAAAAAAAAGTTTTGGTAAATAAGAATAAAGAGATTGTAAAAACGGTTTATGTAAAACAAGATATAAGTTTAGAATTATACAATATTTCTGGTATTGATAAAGATGATTCAATTTGGCGTTGGAGTGATAAATCTAAGCACATATTAAAAACAAAGTTTTCTTTTAATGAAAAAAATAAAGATATTTTTACTCAGTTATATAGTTTAATAGATAATCCATTATCATATAAAAAATTAGATATAGATTTAGCAGTTTTTCCTGAAATAAGATTATCTTTAATTGATAATAATGGAAATATTACAGATTTGTATATTTCTAGAAAAGATAGTTTTATTTCAATTCATGATTACAAAGAGCCATTAAATAGGGATGGTTACAGAATTGTTAATTCTGGTTTTTATAGAGACTTACAGAGTGAATATGATAATTTATTTAAATTAATTTTTAAAAATATTATTAATCAATAATTTTATGTCTTGGATAATTACACTTTTAGTTTTAGGTTTAATTATAGTAGTTTCTAGTATTCGTCAAATTAATCAGTATGAGAGAGGAGTAAAGTTTACTTTTGGTAAATTTACTTCTATTATGCAACCGGGTTGGAGATTAGTTTTACCAGTCATTCAAAGTAATCAAAAAGTTGATGTTAGAATAAAAGCTGTGGATGTACCTGATCAAAATGCTATTACAAGGGATAATGTTACTGTCAAAGTTAATGCAGTTATTTATTACAAGGTTATTGATGCTGAAAAAGCTATTATTGAAGTAGAAGATTTTAGACACGCTATTTCTCAGTACGCCCAAACCACAATGAGAAATATTGTTGGAGAAGTTACTTTAGATGAATTACTTTCTAGTAGGGATCAAATTGCCGAAAAGATTAAAGGAATAGTAGATAAAGAAACTGATGAGTGGGGCTTAAAAGTCCAAAATGTAGAATTAAAAGATATTAGCTTGCCAGCTGAGATGGAGCGAACTATTGGTAAACAAGCTGAAGCGGAGAGAGAAAAAAGAGCGGTTATTATAAACTCTGAGGGGGAAGTTGAAGCGGCTGAAAATATCTCTAAGGCAGCGAAAACGCTAGCTAATTCCCCTGGAGCATTACATCTTAGAACATTACAATCTGTAAATGATATGTCTTCAGATCAATCTAATACTATTGTATATATGCTACCCGTAGAAGCGCTTAGAGCACTTGAGGGAATTGCTCAGTTAAAGAAAAATAATTCATAATATATATTTACAAGTGTCAACTGTATCATGGATGAGCGCAGTTGTTGACAGATAAAATTATTTATAATATAATTTAAAATACTTTTAATTAACTTAAGTTTAAGTGATAAAAATAAATCTATTAAAACGGAATAGGTTGGATTTTGTGGCCTATAGTACCGTTTTTTTGTTTTTTTGCCTTGCTCTTTAATCAGTTAATATAGCTATTGTTAGCGGATTATTTTTAACATCTTAGTCATGATAATTTTCCATCAGGCTAAGATAAAAAAATCGGCGTGATTTTAATAACAATCAACAAATAAATAATTTTAATTATACTCAACTTAAAAAATTGAGAATTTTTTAGTAATAAAAAATAAATTTAAAAATATATGGTGGAAAAGAAAAATTCCAGTTTGGAGCTGGGTCAAAGAAAGTATTTCACTGATTTTGTACAGGCAATGCCTATGCCTGAACTTATTGAAATACAAAAGGATTCCTATAATTGGTTTTTAAAAGAAGGTTTAGCTGAATTATTTGATGAAATATCCCCCGTAATTGATTTTAGCGGTAGAGATTTAGAGTTATATTTTGAAGATTATTATTTAGATGAGCCAAAATTTAGCGAGTTGGAGAGTCGTAAAAAGAATATCAGTTATGAAGCACCTATACGAGTCAAAACTAGATTAGTGAATAAAAAAACCAAGCAAATAATGAATCAAGAAGTTTTTTTAGGAGATTTTCCAGTTATGACTAGTAATGGAACTTTCATAATTAACGGCATTGAGAGAGTGATTGTTTCTCAACTTATTAGAAGTGCTGGAGTTATGTTTACAGCTGAATATATTAAAGAAAAAAAATGTTATGGAGCTAAAGTTATTCCTAACCGCGGAGCTTGGTTAGAAATTGAAACTGATGCTAATAAAGTAATTTGGGTTAGAATTGATAGAAAACGAAAAGTGGCAATTACTTCACTTCTTCGTGCTTTTGGCTATGAAACAGATGAAGAGATAAAGAAGTTGTTTACTGATGTTGATTTAATTCCCAGAGAAGGAGAAATTTCTTATATCGATGCTACTATTGAAAAAGATTTAGCTAAAGACGAGGCTGAGGGATTACAGGAAGTCTATAAAAGAATTAGACCTGGAGACTTAGCTGCCACTGATAATGCTAGACAGCTTATTCATGCTATGTTTTTTCGTTTTGATCGCTACGACTTTGGTTCAGTGGGACGCTATAAGTTAAACAGAAGATTTGATTTAGATTTAGCTAATTCTAAAGAGAATAGAGTTTTAAGAAAAGAAGATTTAATCCTTATTATAAAAGAAGTTATCAGACTAAACATCACTCAAGAAGCTGAAGATGATATTGATCATTTAGGTAATCGACGAATTAGAGCAATTGGTGGTTTAGTGCAAAATCGTTTTAGAGTTGGTTTAGCTAGAATGGAGAGAATTATTAAGGATAAAATGAGTACTACTGATTTAGCCAACTTGAGTCCAACTAAAATAGTTAATGCTCGTCCGGTTATTGGTGTGGTTAAAGAATTTTTCATGTCTTCTCAATTATCGCAGTTTATGGACCAGACTAATCCTTTGGCGGAATTAGAACATAAAAGGAGACTCTCAGCTATGGGTCCAGGAGGTTTAACTAGAGAAAGAGCGGGTTTTGACGTTAGAGATGTTCACACTACTCATTATGGTAGAATTTGTCCAATTGCTACTCCTGAGGGACCAAATATTGGTCTAGTGGGTCATTTAGCTAGTTATGCGAGACTAAATAAATATGGATTTTTAGAAGCACCCTATAGAAAAATAAAACACAGCAAGGCAGGTAGTATTATAACTAACGAAATAGTCTATTTAGATGCTTTTAGTGAAGAAAAATATATTACTGCCGCCTCAACTATTCCTAATGATAAACAAGGTAAAATTTTAGTGAATAGTTATGAAGTGAGAAAATATGGTCAACCGACTAAGGTTGATGTAAATGAAATTGATTTTGCTGGAGTAGCGGCTAATCAAATAATTTCTGTAGCTACTTCTCTAATTCCGTTTACTGAACATAATGATGGTCAGCGGTCTCTTATGGGTACAAACATGCAACGTCAAGCTGTCCCTTTAATAGTTAGCGATTCCCCAATAGTTGGTACAGGTGTAGAAGGAAGAGCTGCTAGAGATTCTGGGCATGTGATTATCTCTCCTGATGCGGGAGAAATTACCAAAGTTGATGCTAAAAATATAGAGTTTAAAACAACTAAAGGAAAAATATTTAAATATTCACTTAACAAGTTTTTACGTTCTAATTATTCAACTTGTATTAATCAACGACCGATTGTAGATAAAGGTGATAAAATTAAAGCAGGACAAGTTTTAACTGATGGTCCGGCAATTTCCAAAGGAGAACTGGCTTTGGGAAAAAATATTTTAGTCGCTTTTATGACCTGGGAAGGATATAACTACGAAGATGCTATTATAATTTCTGAACGTTTAGTTAAACAAGATGTTTACACTTCAATTCATATAGAAAATTATACTATTGACGTGAGAGATACTAAGTTAGGACCAGAAGTAGTTACCAATGATATTCCTAATATTAGTGAAGAAAAACTTAAAAATTTAGATGAAGAAGGAATAATTAGAATTGGAGCAGAAGTTTCTTCAGGCGATATTTTAGTAGGAAAAATTACTCCCAAAGGAGAAACTACTTTATCAGCAGAAGAAAAATTACTTAGAGCTATTTTTGGAGAAAAAGCTAAAGATGTTAGAGATTCTTCACTTTATTTGGAACATGGAGAACATGGTAAAATTGTAGATGTTAAAATATTCTCTCGAGATGACGGCGATAAACTAGCTGCTGGAGTTTTAACCTCAATTCAAATATCAATCGCTAATTTGAGAAAAGTTCAAGTGGGTGATAAGATGTCAGGTCGTCATGGAAATAAAGGAGTTATTTCTAAAATTGTTCCTGCTGAAGATATGCCTTATTTAGAAGATGGTACACCCGTTGATGTAATTTTATCCCCTTTAGGAATTATTTCTCGTATGAACTTAGGCCAGCTTTTAGAGACTCATATGGGATTTGCTGCTCAAAAGTTGGGTTATAAGGTAGCTACGCCACCTTTGAATGGTATAAGTGAGCAAGAGATAAAAAATCAACTAATAAAAGCTGGTCTCCCTGAAGATGGAAAAGTTATTTTATATGACGGTAAAACCGGAGAACCTTATGAACATAAAATTACTGTGGGCTATAAGTATATGTTGAAATTAAACCATATGGTTGAAGATAAGATTCATCAACGTTCAATTGGTCCCTATTCTTTAATTACTCAGCAACCTTTAGGCGGAAAAGCACAGTTTGGCGGACAACGTTTTGGAGAAATGGAAGTTTGGGCTTTGGAAGGTTATGGAGCTGCTCACACTCTTCAAGAAATGTTAACTATTAAGTCAGATGATGTTCCCGGAAGGAGTAAAGCTTATGAAGCTATTATTAAAGGTGAGGAAATAGAAAAACGAAATGTTCCAGAATCTTTTAACGTTTTAATTAGAGAATTAAAAGGACTTTGTTTAAATGTTGAGCTTTTAGGTGGACAAAAAAATATTAATCAAGAAGAGCTTGATAGTGATAAAGGTGCTAAAAAAGATGAAGATTTATCAGATAATAAACTTGAAGAAAAAAAAGAAATAGAGAATAAAGCAGAGAAAGAAAAATAATTTATTTTTACGCTTAAATAATTTAAATAAACTTCAATATAAAATAATATGTTAAATCCAATTAAAACTAGCGATTTTGACGCTATACGTCTCAAAGTAGCTTCTCCGGAACAGATTGAAAAATGGTCTAACGGTGAAGTTATTCGTCCTGAGACTATCAACTACAGAACGCAGAAACCTGAGAAAGAAGGTCTTTTCTGCGAAAGAATTTTTGGCCCAACTAAGGACTGGGAGTGTGCCTGTGGGAAATATAAAAAGATTAGATATAAGGGTATTGTTTGCGATAAATGTGGAGTTGAGGTAACTCGCTCAATTGTAAGACGTGAAAGAATGGGACATATAAGCTTACAAATTCCTATTACTCATATTTGGTTTCTTCGAGGAATTTCTTCTAAGATTGGCTTGCTTTTGGATTTAAGTATGCAGTCTTTAGAAAAAGTTGTTTATTTTGCTAGCTTTATTGTAGTCGATATTGACGAAGATTTAAAATTAGCCACTTTAGAACAAATTAAAAAAGAATATAAAAGCAAAGTTAAGAGTATTGAAAGTGAATATCAACAAAAATTAAAAAATCTGGAAAAAGAAGATAATAAAAGTGTTACCATAAAGGCCTTAGAGAAAGGTAAGGAAGAAAAGTTAGAATATTTAAATGAAAATTTTGAACAGACTCAGAAAGAATTAAAAGATTTAAAATTAATGAGTATTATTTCTGAACAAGTTTATCAAAACTTAAGTTTAAAGTTTGGTCATTTGTTT
>Ga0307990_1004016_pt1 | contig 10947 bp, 19 predicted proteins | sample EllFjometagen129_FD_203168 | JGI IMG/M metagenome (GOLD analysis project Ga0307990, IMG submission 203168) | Marine microbial communities from Ellis Fjord, Antarctic Ocean - #129 | ecosystem: Environmental > Aquatic > Marine > Unclassified | place: Southern Ocean | collected 2014-10-08
TGAAGAAAACAACAGTTGATTTGATTAAGAGTAAAATAAATGAATTACCAGAGGATTATGCCAAACACGTAACTATTACTGGGTCAGGAATGGCTAACGTTACTTCGTTCACAAACCCTGACAGCCCTCCATATAATGTTAAAATTGGCGCTGATCCAGAGGTTGAAGACGGACTTCTCGTGAAATGTAATTGCCCCGCGACGACAGCATTATGCAACCACATTGCCGCGTATTATGCGGTCGCAAAACGCATTGAACCAAAACCGCCAATCATTGCGGCGATTGAAGAGAAGGCCAAGGAGCAAAGTGGATATAATTTAATAGCAAGTGGAATAGAAAAGATAACTGATGGGATTGCGTTGATTGTGAGAAAGGAAATTAAGGAGGAGAAAGATGTCTAGCTATAATCACATAACACTGGTGGGCAACCTCACCGCTGACCCAGAGCTACAGTATGTTTCTAGCGGAACGGCGCGGGGAAAGTTTAGCATAGCCGTCAACCGCAAGTTCAAAGACGGTTCGGGCCAAATCCAGGAAGAAACCGTCTTCGTTCCTATTACTGTTTGGGGATCATTGGCTGAGAATTGTTCAAACTATTTAACTAAAGGGCGTTCGGTGCTGGTTGCGGGCAGGCTAAGGATAACCAATTTTACGGACAGTGATGAAAACAAGCGCAAGTATGCTGAAGTGGTTGCGCAGACGGTAGAGTTTTTAGGCAGTCCTTCTAGCGCTGCCAAACAAGACAAGCCAGCAGCGGAAGTAGAAGAAGAAGTTCCGTTCTAGGGAGTGGCTGTGAAGGAGAGAAAGCCTGACCATAAATTAACTGAAGAAGAAAGAAGAGAAGTTGTCAAGGAATATCGGGGCGGACTTAGTACTTATAAGTTAGCCGAGAAATTTATTGTTGATGCCTCCTCCATCTATTTGATATTGAAAAAGAGGGGCGTTGTGTTGAGAACGAGAGCGGAAGCGCACAAACATGTACTTACGGAATCGCAAGAAAAAAAGGTGGTTGAGAAATATCAGAACATGATGAATGGAACTCAACTTGCTAAGGAATTTGGCGTTAATTCAGAATTAATAATTAGCATACTAAGGAGGTGGGGAATTTCACGAAGATCTATGGATTTAGCCGCTAGGAAATATAAGGTTTTTGACGGGGCCTTTGTTAGCTTGCTTGGCGAAGATAGTCAGTATTGGGCTGGTTTTTTGGACGCTGATGGATGCATACAAGAAAGTGGTAATAGTTATAGGATTACTGTCGGTTTACAAAAGGGTGATAGGGAGCACCTTGTGAAACTGCGGCAATTCTTAAAAACAGATGCACCGATTCACCAGAGTGAAAATAGCTATGTAATAGGGGTTTCCTCGAAACAGATGGGGAAAAGACTAATCAGTCTTGGCATCACTCCTAGAAAAAGCTATAAAGACAATAAGATCGATGAGAAGCTAGCTTATAGTAAGCATTTCTGGCGCGGAATGATCGATGGCGACGGATATGTAAGCATAAGCAAAAAAGGCTTAAATAGGTGTGGATTGTGCGGATCACATAATTTGATGGTTCAGTTTTCCGACTATGTAGAATCCATTAGTGGTTTCAGGAATAATGTCAGGAAAAACAGGAATATCTATGCGATAGCTTTTGTTGGCAAGAAGGCAAAATTTTTAGCTAAGCATTTTTACGAGAATGCTACTATTTATCTGGATCGTAAAAAGGAAACAGCGGATAAAATAATTCAAAAGCCTTAGAGGAGGATAATGTCTACAAAGAAAACAAAGATTAACAGTGTGCACATTGCCGGAATGGATGTGAAAATAAAATGGTGCGAGAAGATGCTGCGAGAACAAAGTGCTGCCGCTCTTTACGTTCCTCAGGATGAAACAATTTACTTGCATGAAATCTATAAGGGCAACAACCTTGAGACGATGAAGTGCCTGCTGCACGAGATAATTCATGTGTTGGAGCGTTTTATGAACTTCGACATTGAAGAGAAAATACTTGACTCAACAGCACAGGGAATCGTTGTGGCATTTGCAGAAAGCGGGCTTCTAAATCTCGATCAACTGGATTTCGAGGAGTAACATGGAAACACCAGAGCTATTTGAGATTATTGATGAAGATAAAATAGCCCACAAGGTAGTGGGGCCAACACAGGGGCGCGATAAACTCGTCGCGCCTCTGGTAGAATACTTCGCTGACCCATGGCTGTGGGTAGATGTGCCAGCATCTCCTGTTGTAGCATGGTTCGCTTTAGATGAACAAGGTAGAAAGGATTGCATTCGAAGGCGAGCGCAGGAGCGATGTACTGTCACAGGGAAGGAGTCTAGGGAGGTGCACGAAACATTTACCAGGGGTGCTTATGGCGGGGCTGCCCTCGTTCCTTGGAACATGGAGGTATTCTATCCGGCAATACACGACCAACTCCAGGCCCATCAATTAAATATAATCCATTTTGATCCTCTCGACGTTATGGATATGAATATTGATGAAAAGCGTGGCGTGTTAATAATGTTCGGAATGAACGGACATATTACTCCCCAAAAGGATTTGTGGATATACCATCGAATAGAATGGAGGAAAGCGAAGGAAGATATTACCGTATTACAAAACGAGATTCCTTCTGTGCGGAAAATGCAGTGGGATATCGCTAAGCGGCTGAAGAACATAAAGGATTGCGAAGGATCTGCCTTGAGCGGGTTTGACGATATTTATTCATTAGCCGCAAGTTATGGTATTTCATCCCCCCGCACAAAATCGTTAATTAGAATGGCTGATTTTATTAGCGTATCTGATTTAGGTGAACTATTAGAGTCTGTTGATATTGACATAGCAGATCAACTCAGGAAACTACCGGAAGAGGATCTTACTGAAGTATTGGGGTGGTTTGCAGAATTAACACCAGCGCAAGCATGGGATAACTTTCATAAAAAGTATCCTCCAAAGACGAGCATCCCAAAGTTTCGCGTTATGAAGAGGGAGCCATATAAAGAAGTAAGGGTTCAGAGTATTGAAGAAGTGGAGCATGGCCCAGATGATATGGTAATTCGTGGCGGAAGTGTCATAATTGGAATAACAGAAGAGGAGGGGAGCTAATGTGGATATTTTTCAGGAACTAGATAAACAAGAAGAGGCTATTCGCACCAATGGATACACCCCAAAATATGTATCTTTTTCCTTGAGCGGATTCAGGGAATTGTTGAAATGGGCACATTCGCAGGCTTATGGTCCTACGGAACTCATGGTCTCTAATGTTTCTTTGCTTTGTGGGTATCCAATATTAGTGAATCCCCAGCAGAGAGACTTAGTAATAGTGCTTGTCGATGCCATGAACGAGTTTCTTCATTATGATGAGAAAGATAAAATAAGAGCAAGCAGGAGAAAGAAAATGGATGAGGAAAAGCTAATTGTTATAGAACAAGACTTTATATCAACAGGGTTGGCTCGTTGTGATCCACAACAGATGGGTGACATATTCAGGATTTCATCGGGGCGCACAGCTGCACCCGGTCTTATTGATTTTTTCGTTGATGGATGCGATACAGGCATTGACGGTGTTCTTAGCATCATAAAAGATAAACTTGCTGGATTTGATTATGAACGAGGAAAGAAATACACGATAAAAATAGTTGAGATATAGGAGGTAATCAAAATGAATAAAATAGATTTAATTTTCTTATGTTTAGTTTGGGCGATATCATCAGCTTTGATTTATGCTGGGATGGATATAGCTGGAAGCGCTTATCCGTTATTTGGAACAACAGTTCCATTAATTGTCTCACTTGGAGTCGTCAATAAAGGGGGAAGGTAATGGAACTACCAACGATTCTTGATCCAATAATGCGACATTACATTACAACAACCTGTGATTATGTTGGGGAAGTTCGGCGCATGCATGTTGACTTCACACTAAGACCCAATGATGACGGTACTGTAACAGCTAAATTTACTTATGGGCGCGAGAGTACGGGCGTACTCATTCAGGCGATTTGCGGGGCTATTGCGAATGCCCTGGAGCCTATTCAGCATCAAGACATGATGGCGTTGAGGGGGTAGAAATGGCTTGGACAATAGTTAGCGAAAAAGATGTTAGTATGGGCAAGGAAATGGGGTACGCGGAGCCAATAGTCCGTATTGTATATAATGTTAGGCTCGATAAGCCAGAGAACAAAAAATCATTACTTGAAATATCTAAGCATGTTGTTGATTGGTGTCTGGAGGGATTGTCTGTTAATTGTGTGGGTGTCTTTTATTGGTTACCCGGGCAAGAGATTGGGCGCGAACAAGCATATGCGAGCATTGACTGGGCTCCAAATGGAAAATGGGAAGATGCTGACACGGTGGATTCTGGTGCTTATGGTTGCCATGAGTACAAAGTCGATTACATTAAAGGAGATAGCGATGAATAAAGAGCGTTATATGTCTATTGAGGAACTACAAGGAGAAGGATATTTACAAGAAGTGAATAGGCTGTTTTTCCATCGGCTAGGATTAGCATTAGAGGTTGTTGTTGATGTGGAATCCGGGGAGGCTAGGCTTGGTGGTGTTTGGGATCGCCGCGATGATCCAGAGGGAATATTGTTCACTGATTTTGATGAAGAAAAAGTTAATAGAATAGAAGAGCGTATGGAAGAGGGCGCGGTTGCAAGATCGCGTCTTGCTGCCTGCGATGAAGACGGAATCCAAATAACAGAGCATGAGCTTTGAATGATATGCAGGGAACAATATCAGGAAGTTTGTCAATTGCTAAGAGAAAGTTAGTCAAAGTACAATGTAAGAAGTGTGGACATATCTCTTGGTGGGCAAAAGAAAGCCCATATGAATGCAGGAAGTGTGGCTCTGAGGATGGATGGATTATCAATCTTTGGCGGGCTGCGCTAGGGGGCTTACGTGGCTGACTTATCTCCAGAATATATAGCAGCACTCGAAGAAGTAAAGTCACGGCTCAACGCCCTTGAGTGGTCAGCGGCGCATTCTAAAATCAGAATCGAAGGAGGGGGGCAGTGGACTCCATTTTCAATTACCACCCCGCCATATCTCTATCCCTTCCTAAAAGAGATTTACTTCCAAATTGGGCACGGTGGTCCAGAACATATTGTAATGCAAAAGGGGCGCAAGGTTGGAGCTACTACACTGGCTCTTAATGCAATACTTTATAACATTGATGAATATAAAGTAAGTGCATTGTATGGACTGCCGAAAGAACGGCACTTGCGAGACCTGGTAAACGGTGTCTTTGATCCATTGATTAGAAACGCACCATATATTCAGAACATGTTTACTGATACGGATAACCAGGGATTGAAGGTTGGGCCACACGGATCTCTGTATTTTCGTGGTACTCAATCCGAGGAGGGTGTCGAGGTGCTTGCTGTTGGGTGCATAATTCGAGATGAGCTTGATCAGATGGACCCATCTAATGCCGCTAGGATACTTGAATGTATGAGTGGATCAATGAGGAAATTCTTGTTTGATCTTGGGCATCCGCAATACCCAGATGAGGGTATTAACGCACAGTATAAGCGTAGCTCGCAAGGGGAATGGAATTTTACATGCCCTCACTGTGGAACCAAACAACCTCTATCATGGGAAGGCAACGTAGATGTTAAGAAGAAGATATTCATCTGTTCTCATTGTGGTGAAGAAGTTCAAAAAACAGATTTATGGGAAGGCGAATATGTTCATGCCGATCCCGGGAATCCCGTTAAGGGCTATCACGTTTCTCAACTGCTATCACCTACGCAGTCCTTAGAATCTCAAATAATCACATGGCATGAGGCACAGGGCGTTCCATATAAGATGCAAAACTTCTACAATAATGTATTAGGATTGCCTTATGCGGAAGGATCTAAAAAACTTACGAAGGAAGATGTTCGCAAACTTATGATCGGCCCGCCAATGGCTAATTATGGCGACGGCGGATCGGTTGGGGTAGATGTTGGAGCGGGGCTTCATTACTGGGTTCAAGAGGGCAATGTGCTTGTGAGAGTTGGTATGGCGGGAGAATGGGATGAGCTAGAGACTATTATCGAAGCATTCAATCCCAAGATCGCTATTATTGATGCAGGGCCAGAGTTGCATGGCGCAAGAAGTTTTGCTAGTGATTTGCGGGATAAAGGAATCAATGCCTGGCTGTGTATTAGATCGGGCGGGATGGAAGGAAAAAGAAAAGTTGATGAAGACGCACATACAATTACAGTAAATGTAACAGAACAATTTGATAAGTTTTACTCTGGTTTGCGCGATATAAAATTGCCTATTGATTTGCCCGATGAGGCTATTAGTCATCTATGTAACCCTGTGCGAGTGACGAAGAAGCTTGAGAACAGCGTTGTTAAATCTGTTTACCACAAGGGAATTTCTCACTTTGCAGATGCTGGTTGTTATGCTAATGAGGGCATTGTTGGCACGGAGTCTGTCGGGCCAATAATTCTTGCCAAGATGCCATTGCTTAAAACGAGTAGTGCGTGGCGTAGGTTCTAAGACAAATGTCTTGCCGATTTAGCAGACACAGCGATGAGTGATTATACTTGTAATGAAAGCATGGGTATAGTATAATTTTGGTGCTTTAAGAAATACAGAAGTTGGCGGCTGCGATGTGGAAGCGTCGGACGAGTAAGGGCTTGCCGCCCCGGCTTTAAGTCTTGCTATGATGGCGAGCGGGCCGCAGCAGCAACTAAGTGCGATCCACCACCCGTGGAAACGGTCGAAACCGAGAGGGCTAATCACCCCACCTTGGAGGGATGATCGCGCCAGTGAGAATCTGGTCAGCCGCCACAATTAAGGAGGCATCATGCGACCGTATAGCGATATAAATATTGGCGATGTATACAGAAACCCCATGACGGATAGCGAGTGGGTTGTATATGAGAAAAACGATGATGAGAAGATGGTGTCCATCATTATGATGTCTACAACTCAATATCCAGCAATATGGAAACGCAACACAGATAGAATATTCAATGTCAGGGTGTTGGAGGGGAGGGGGTAATGAATAGCGGCGGCGGCAGCGTGGAAACTCAAGTGGAACGGCCAACCTTGACGGAGGAAGGCGAAATAGCGCGACCGACTATCTTCGGCGTAACGGGTTCCACCAGACAGCATCGATATGGAGAAACAAGACGGCCCGCCGTCAATAATTAAGGAGGCGAACAAAGCATGACTGTAAAAGAGATTGTGAAGGAATATCTTGTAGCAACTGGATATGATGGCTTGTATTCTGATTTACTCGAATGCGGATGTTCTTTAGATGATCTTATGCCGTGCGATTGTAATCCACATAGTTGTTGCCCTGGATACAAAATGGATGACCCATCAGATGAATTTGAATTTCTTATAGTTCCTAAAAAGACTCCAGATGAATGGCTGGAAGATCATCGATTTAATGGCGTTAAGATCATGGACCCAGACGGATGGGATCGCTCTAACTTTGAGGACGATTGGAAGATTCCCTTAACCCTACAAGAAATGTGGAATAAGGTAGGCCATTCTACTATTGTTTTCTCGGAAGATCTGGCAAAGAGCATGGCGAAACAGTATAAGGAGGCATCATTATGACAAGTAAACTCTGGCTGTATGTATGGGATGGATTTGCTCCAGACCACACAAATGGATTGGCTTTTGCGATAGCTAAAGATGAAATTGAGGCAAGAGAAATAATTGTCAAAGACATTGATTGGAATCCATCAGATTGGGGCGACTTATCGATTCATTTGTTAGATAAATCTTTCGGAAAAGCAGTAGGGGGAGGCGGATGATGAATATTAAAAGAATCAATGTTATGTGCGAAGCGGAAGGGTGTTTAGATAGTGCTGCTAGTATAATCCAAGATTTAGCAAAACCAAATAGCAGATTGTACAGTTCTGTTGAGACTTATCGCATTGTAGCAAAGCGTTTGAGAGAAGAAATTGCGAAGGAAGAGGAGACAGCATAATGAAGTGGCGAAGAAAAGAAGATGGTTGGCGCGTTCCGGTTCTGTCTTGGTGCGCTGATGTTGAGTCTGGCGCGATGGAGCAAGCGGTTAATCTTGCAATTCATCCTGTGACGTTTCATCATGTGGCACTTATGTCTGATTGCCATCGAGGATTCGGAATGCCAATAGGCGGGGTTATAGCATGTGATAATGCAATAATCCCAGGTGCAGTTGGAGTTGATATTTCCTGCGGGATGATAGCTATTAAAACATCTTCGCTCATTGGCGAGATCGATACTCGCGATCTTGGCGCAGTTATCAATAGCCTGCAAAGGAGAATTCCCGTTGGATTCAACCATCACAAGGAAGCTCAGACGTGGGATGGGTTTGATGGTGCTCCAGATATTCCCATTATTCAACAAGAGCTAGATTCTGCTCGCAGACAGCTAGGGACGCTTGGCTCAGGCAACCATTTTCTGGAAATACAGGCAGGCGATGATGGACATATTTGGTTAATGCTTCATAGCGGCAGTAGGAATATAGGATACAAAATAGCAAAAACATACAATAAAATAGCTATGAATCTTTGCAGTATGTGGCATTCTCAACTTCCCCCAGGGAAGGGCGAGGACTCACTGGCGTTTCTTCCAATTGGAAGCAAGGAGGCAACTGAGTATATTAAGGCGATGAAATTTGCGATGAAATTTGCCGAAGCCAGCCGCCAATCAATGATGAACATTTTCTGCGAGGAGTTTAATGATAAATGTGGCGGACTGCCAGAACAAACAATCAACATTAATCATAACTTCGCTGCTCTTGAACATCATTTCGGCAGGAATGTTTGGGTGCATCGGAAGGGAGCGACACAGGCAAAGAAAGGACAGCTGGGGATTATTCCTGGATGTCTGGCTAAGGGAACAAGGATTTTACTTTCTAATGGGTTTTATAAGAATATAGAAGAGATGTCAGTTGGAGACAGAGTAATTACTAAAGATGGATCTGCGACTGACGTAACGAAGGTTTTTGTTAGGGGGAGGAAATTGGTGTCGGGGTATGAAAATAACAATTTTCATTCTGGGGCGTTTGCCACTGCCGACCATTTACATTTCATTGGAGACCTGTCTACTGTTGCAGGTTCTTATCAGAAAGTGGGGTATGTCAATAGCCTGAAAAAACCAACGGTTGATGGAGCCACTAAGTACCGATGGTGCCAGAAAGACAGCTTGCCCGATCACTTCACGTTTCTTTTGCCGAGATACATAAAATTCGAGATCCCCGCTTCTTTTTCAGTTCTAAGACACAATATTAAAATCGAGAGCAGCTATGCCTCCGGTTATATTATCGGTGCCTTTTTAGGAGATGGATCTGCGGCCTACAAGTCTAGCACTGGCGGGCAAGTAACCTGGGCGCTAGGAAGAGAGGAACACGACATTGCCTCGAAACTATCTGCAAACTTACAGAGAATGGGATTTACCGCTAAGACATATACCACGAAGAACACTCTTTTGGTGGTTGTTCACAACGCGATGCTGGGGTTGCTGTTTGCCGGATGGGGCAAGAAAGATAAGAAAAAGCTGGATAAGGCTTTTTGGTGTAACAATCCAGCTTATCTACAAGGGTTATATGACGGTCTTATTGATACTGACGGCCACATGAACAATGGGACTGCTAAATTGACTAACACCTCGAAGGGAATAATTGAAATTTTTGGCATTATCCATTATTTGCTTTTTGGATACTTTCCGTCGGTTAGTTCTAGGCCCCCGTCGTGCGGAGGGCTTGATAATTGCAATGTCGATAACTGCAAGCCATCGTTTCGGTGTACATCGTTAAAATATGTGGCCTTAACCGAGGCTTACCAGGTCGTTAAGCGCCTCGGCACAAGCAGTGAACCACAAAAGATTGAGACATTTGATATTGAGGTAGCACATGAATCTCACGGATTTATCGCAAACAATGTCATAGTCCATAATTCGATGGGAACGCCATCTTACATTGTGCGCGGACTCGGGAACCCCGATTCGTTCGAGAGCTGTAGTCACGGTGCTGGGCGAGCTTCTGGTCGTGCCGAGTTCTGCAAAACGCATACTGTTGGCGAGGTTAATGCCCAGATGAAAGGGATTGTCTTTGGCGGGTGGGGCACACGACGCAACGGTGATTTAGACATCAGCGAAGCACCGGGAGCCTATAAAGACATCGATGAAGTGATTGCAGCCCAGTCAGATCTTGTTGAAGTTGTAACAAAGCTAAAACCATTGGCAGTGATGAAGGGATGATAATGGAGAAGGCTATGACGGATGAAGAAGCAGTAGCGCAAATATTATATGATGCGCTAAAAGAGGCAAAGGAATGTTTTGATGATATGGCCAAGGCGTGTACGTTGCTTAGCTATCAGGGTATGAAAGCACATATAGCCGCAACTGAATTAAGAGAGGCGTTGGTTGAGGCAATGAGAATAAGCAGTCGGGGAAAAATTTGGCGAAGGAGACGAAGATGATCAATAAAGTAGATAAGAATTGGCGTTGTCCCGTTTGTGGATCATCGTCAGCTAGTTTGCGAAAAGTAGACGATAGGCCAAATGCTGTGCGGTGTGTGGTGTGTAACTTTCCTTTCTCGTTGCCGTCATATGATAATGTCATAACACCATTGCCAGCACACAATGACGTTATCTTAAACAGGTGGAAGAAAAGATTCAAGGAAGACGCGGGTTAATGTTCGTCCTTGTAATAGACGCCATAATGCGGTATAATTAGTAGCTTGAATGAGGAGGCAATAATGCAGCATAAGCCAATTATCGGAAATGCGTTATTGGAATACATTAACAACAATCCAATGCTATTGTCGTTGCTGTACGATATTGATCGAATGCCGGAACAGTTTATTAACGACAAAGAAGGGTTTGAATGGAATCAGATGGCGATAATTGTTAATTATTGGCGCGAAAGAGAACTACAATATGCAGAGGAGAAGAAATGAAGAACATGCGTATTTGGAAGGAAGTTCTTACACCAGAAACCCATCAGGCACTTTCATTACCAGC
>Ga0307990_1004017_pt1 | contig 10947 bp, 7 predicted proteins | sample EllFjometagen129_FD_203168 | JGI IMG/M metagenome (GOLD analysis project Ga0307990, IMG submission 203168) | Marine microbial communities from Ellis Fjord, Antarctic Ocean - #129 | ecosystem: Environmental > Aquatic > Marine > Unclassified | place: Southern Ocean | collected 2014-10-08
CATGTGCCTTCCCGTGGCGTAGGCGACTTTATCCCGCGCTTCGAGATCAGTGATATAACGCAGGGCCAATAACGCGCCGGCATAGGCCATGTTCGAGGAGCTGTAGTTCGTTTGATAGTGCAGGTTGACGCCTATGACCTGCTTATAAACGATGTCGGCGAAATGGCGCTCTCCGATCAATTCGTTATAGAAGTAATCTTCCAAAACCGGGTCTTCGGATACGTAGGCCAGCGTGGCGACGATGCCCAGGGACATCATGACATTGAATCCATTTTTTATGGGTAGCCACGCAAGATATTCTCGATCCAGGGCATTTTCGTTAAGAAACCCGTGGTAGGTCGTGCGGCCGTCGGCGTCGAAAATTTCCAGATCGAAAGCCCGCCCAAAACTGCCCGTTCCGCCAGTGCGCTCCACCATCAGGCTGCGGCCGATCTGCTCGGCCAGGAGTTGGATTTTGTCCTTGGCGGCTTCCTCAAACTCCGGGTCATCCCGGATGACCTCCCATATGGCGCCGATGGCAGTAATCCAGCCGACGAACTGGTCGCGGCTACAGGAATCTTCCCATTTATAATTGGCAAAGCGGTTATCGTCGGAGTTGTCCTCTCGCCATGTGCCGTTGTCCTTTTCCGGTGGCAGTGGATCGCCGAACTCATCGAAAAGCGGCGTCGTCGGTTGGCCGGCGCATGGACCCGGGACATCAATGCGGCAGAATCCACGGGCGATGACGCCGGGAGCGCCGGTGATTTCAGCAGCCACGAAAAGCCCTTCGATGCTGCGAAGCAATATCTCTTTGGCGCGATCAACATCCTCTTGCGGGTAGCCTTGGTCGCGATAAACGCCGTAGCGAAATGCGTCGGCGGCGATTCCCACGCCTCCGTAAAGCCCCGCAACTTTTTGGTGCGCCGTCACCACGTCCAGGGGCGTCCGACCGCCGGAAAAGTCTTCAAAGTCCCAACTGTCGGTGGTTTGCAAAAAATCCTCGACCAACTGACGGTCGGCTTCGTTGGCCAGGGAAATGCCGACATCCGAGTTGATGCCATTGCCCGCGCAGTTGAATAGAAGGTTCTGGCGATCATATTGGTCCGCTTTATCTTCGAGCAGCGCGTCGTAGCCCTCTTCATTGGGGCCCGGCAGAAGGTGCGTGCCTTCGTAAACTTCGGTATCGTCATCAAGGTCGTCGTCCACGTCATCATCGGCGTCGTCATCCGCGGCATCGTCGTCGGGCATGGCGTTGTCATTGTTATCGTCATCGTCGTCGTCCCCGCAGCCCGTTATCCACAAGCCTGAGCATAGAAGACAGATCATCGTTAAGGCTGCAATAGCCAGTTTCATTCCGTTGGCGCCTTTCATGTCATTCTCCTCGATTTTGAAATATTTCAATGCATGCTCTATTTCACCCAGCGTCCGTACCAGTAGGCGATACGGAAATCCACGCCTGGTATCATACGTGGTCCTCCGGCTCCCTCGGAGTTTGGGCGGTATGGGCACGAGCGCCAGTGATAATTGCTGGGCGGCCTCACGGCATGAGGTACAGGCTCCTCGCAGATGGGAGTTTCCTTGCGACCGGCTTCACCCAGGTATGTGCAGTGGGAACCATCGTTGAGCGTGCAATCGCCCGACTCCATTTCCGCCTCGTCGCAATTGATGAATTCGGCGTCCCAATAGGGCGGCTGTGCAAAATCCATAAGCGTCTGCACGCCGCGCGCGACGGCTTCCGCGTCCGGCGCTCCGGTCATTTCGTTATAGGACGATTCTCCGGAGACTGCCGTGGCATATACGAAATCGTATAGGCTGTAGGAATAGTCGACGGGCTGTCGGGAAAGAAACGGCGGCTTATTAAAATACATATGCGTTTCGGTAGCGTAGGCGACTTTTTCCCGCGCTTCGAGATCGGTGATGTAGCGCAGGGCCAAAAGCGCGCCGGCGTAAGCCATGTTCGTGCCGCTAAAGTTGGTTATATAACCCAGATTAAAGCCTACGACCTGATTGTAAACGATATCGGCGAAATGGCGCTCCCCGATCAGCTCGTTATAGAAATAGTCTTCAAGAACTGGGTCTTCGGACACGTAGGTTAGCGCGGCCACGATGCCCAGGGACATCATGGCGTAAAATCCGTCTTTGAGCGGCAACCACGCCACGTAGAATCGATCAAAAGCATTTTCATTGAGATAGCCGTGAAAGGTTGTGCGACCGTCGGCGTCGAAAATTTCCAGGTCGAAAGCCTGCCCGAGACTGCCCGGTCCGCCGGTGCGCTCCACCATCAGGCTTCTGCCGAGTTGCCCCGCCAGGAGTTGGATTTTGTCTTTTGTGGCTTCATCAAATTCCGGGTCGTCACGTATGACTTCCCATATGGCGCCGAAGGCAGTCGCCCACCCGATGAACATGTCTCGGCTACAGGAATCTTCCCATTTATAATTGGCAAAGCGGTTGTCGTCGGAGTTGTCCTCTCGCCATGTGCCGTTGTCCTTTTCCGCCGGCAGTGGGTCGCCAAACTCGTTGAAAAGCGGTGTCGTCTCGGGATTGCAGGCGCCGGGGACATCAGTGCGGCAGAACCCACGGGCGATGACGCCGGGAACGCCGGTGATTTCAGCAGCCACGAAAAGCCCTTTGATGCTGCGAAGCAAGAAGGCCTTGGCTCGGTCGATCTCCTCTTGCGGATATTCCTGATCGCGAAATACGCCGTAGCGAAATGCGTCGGCGGCGATTCCCACGCCTCCGTAAAGCCCGGCCACTTTTTCGTGCGATGTCAGCACGTCCAAGGGCGTTCGACCGCCGGAGAAGGTTTCGAAGTCCCAACTGTCAGTAGTTCGTAAAAAATCCTCAACCAACTGGCGGTCGGCCTCGTTGGCGAGGGAAATATTCACATCCGAACTGACGCCGTTGCCCGCGCAGTTGAAAAGAAGGTGTTGGCGATCATGGCGGTTTGCTTTTTCTTCGAGCAGTGCGTCGTAGCCCTCTTCATCGGGGCCGGGCAGAAGGTGCGTGCCTTCATAAACTTCAGTATCGTCATCAAGGTCGTCGTTCACATCATCATCGGCATCGTCGTTGAGGTCGTCATCGGCGTCATCGTTGATGTCGTCGTCCGCATCGTCATCCGTTGCGTCGTCGTTATCGTCGTCATCATCCCCGCAGCCTGGCGTCCCCAAAACTGCGACAAGAAAACAGATCGCTAAAAGGGCCATTAAAACTCTTGATTTTTGCATTGGAAAAATCCTTTTTAGAAAAACCATTTCCGACCAAAAAATACTAGCATAGGACGGTAGCGAAGAAAATGACGCTATGAGGATAGCCTCTAGGGGTTGCCGTTGTTGAGAATGTTTATAAACTCAGCGTCGCCTTCGGTGCTATGGAATGGCGCTCAAAAATAGGGAACTAATGCTATGATGGAAAAAAATTCGCCTGAAAAAGATTTCAAGGATCGAGTCACTCGTTGCGGAGCTTCTGCGATAGCCGTCTTTGTTTTGTTTCTTTTTGTATGTGTTTCCGGATGCGGTGCGCCGGTGAAGTATTACGGGGCTCTCCTGGACGCAGGGCTTGATGGTTACAATTATCGAGCCGGGTACGAAGGCGCTGTCCTCGACATACCCTACGCGGGCAGCGACAACGATATGCTCAAGCTCGATGTTTTTCGCACGATGGGTGACAAACCGGCACCCGTGCTCGTATTCATCCATGGCGGCTATTGGAATAGTGGTCATAGAAAACTTTATGCATCTTTCGCCAAGACTTTTAATTCGGCGGGCTTCGTGACGGTCCTCGTGGACTACCGCCTATATCCCGAGGTTATGTATCCCGTATTCGTGGATGATTGCGTCAAGGCCTTGAATTGGACCGTGGAGCACATCGCCGAGTACGGCGGTGATCCGGCCAAAATCTTCATTGCGGGCAGTTCGGCGGGATCGCACATCGCCGCAATGATTCTTCTTGACGAAGAGTTCCGAAACATACCGGCCTTTGACCCTTTGAAACTTCGCGGCGCCCTGCTGACCAGCAGTCCTTTTGATTTTGAAAAAGACAATCTCCTCGACGAAGATATTCTGCACGAGGTTATGGGATCAGAGGAAAACTTCCGTGACGCGCAGCCCATTAAACATATCAGGAAGGATGTGCCGCCTATTCTAATTATCAACGGCGACCGCGATCCTCTCACCAGTGAGGCGCAGGCGGCGCGTTTTGCCAGGGAGATGAAAGAGATCGGCGCTCCAGTAACTTACCTGATGATTCCCGGCGGGGATCATCACTCCGTGGGTCTGGGTTTGACGCCCGGCAGGAAAGGCGAAGTCTTCGCCACTTTTATGAAATTCGCGCGAGATGCAGGGGCTTTCGCTGATGAATGATTTTTGAAGGAAGCGAAGCCTTAGCGGCTACCCGCCTTCAGCAAGCCTTCATCGGTAAGAGCCAGGGCGATCATGGGAATCGCGCAGTCCATTCGGTATTTGTTTTTATCTTCCATAAAGTCGCTGACCCAAAACTGGCATTGTGAACCCTGGCAGTCGCCCTGAATCAAGGGACAGAATTTTTTCTCGGCGGCCTGCGTGTCATCATGCAATTCAAAGGGGCTGTCGTTCACGGCTATCCTCCCATTCACAATCGCTTTGCGTGAGGGATTTAATGCTCCTTTCTTTTACAAAAAAATCGGAGCAAAATGCAATCAAGAAGAATTTATCGCTGGAATAAAACAATAATTCCCTCCCATTGGATAAGGCGCAAATTTTCTTTGTTGATCGCCACATTTCATGGTATTCTTCATCAATGCAAGAAAAGGGACGCGGATGCAAAAACTCGACGCAAGAAGGCAAGCAAAAAGAAGTGGAAAACAAGGCGGAATTGGGAGACAGAAATTGACCGGAAACCAATTGTCACAATTCTCACTATCCAAGGATTTTTCGAGTGCCTGTCACGAAATATTTGTGTCACGAAATATTTGGGTAATTGTAGAGAGGAAAGGACATGTCGGGAAATACGAAGAATAGAAAAGAAAGTTCTCATTCTGATTCCAAAAAATCCAATAGTCTTTGTAATCATACAGAGATAAAAGTGACAGAACAATCTATTGAAGATATCAAGCCAGCAGAAGTGTTGAAGTTTTTCCACGACCGTTACAATCACCTCACCGGTCTGCGATCTATGACAGCAAGGCACTACCTGAATTTAATCGGCGGGGTTGCAGTAATTTTTGCGGCTATTATTAAATTTGGAGATGATATGCAACTTGATGAAATCATTGTAGAAAACAGTACTAGCGTAGCGCTCTTCTTGATTTTTGTAGCTTTAGCAGGCTTTCTAAATATTTTATACGATGCGATGTGCAGAAAAGTCGCAAGCGGTTCTTGTGATGCGATTAGCTTAATAATCGGCGATATTTTCCCTGTTCCAGAACAGAATCAAGTGGAAAAGCAATTTTTTATTTTCAGCTACATAAACGAGGAGTTGTTATTTGCATCTTCCATTATTGTTGTTGATGCCGGTATTTTTACAATTGCATTTTCATTATTGTTCCAAATCGAAAAGATACCTGAATACCTTTTCACAGTTATTGCATTTTTCATCAGTTTGTCGGCGATACTTATATTTCGATATCTTACGTTTCGATTGTACCGCATCTCAGGATGGGCACTCCCTTGCTCCGACGGACGTGGCAGTAATAGGAAATCCTGCTCTTGATAGCTGATCCAACTGGATTTTGTCCTGAAAATTAGAGATATTTTCCATTTGTTTTTGTGCATTAGTGATTGATAAATTTTTGCCCAATTCAAATCGCCGTCACTTAAAAAGCACATAAGTCATTGATATTACTTTACAAATCATCGTATTTGTGCTGTAGAAATCACTAGGAAATGTGTCCCTAACCCCCAAAACCCGGTGATTTACTAAAGCAAAACCTCGGCAAAAAACACTCTGAGATGTTTCAGGCGGATCTGAATCAGTGTCTCAGCCTGGCGCATCCCCTGATTCAACTTTCCAAGGCCATCGACTGGTCGATTTTCGAGGAGGCGTTTGGACCGACCTACGCTATAGGAAAAGGTCGTTCGGCGAAGCCAATTCGCCACCTGGTCGGCCTGCACTACCTGAAACACCCCTTCAAATGGAAATCGGCTTTCGCAGGGACGACGAACTACTCCCAGCCATCCCACATGTCGTCGTCGGTGTAGATTTTTTCACCCTGCACGGCGGCGTCTTTTGCGTCGGCTTCCGAATCGCGAGCGCCGTCTTTTTCCGAAAGCACTTCCTCGTAATATTCGTGCTGAATGATCTGGTCCATGACCTCGTTCGTGCCCGTCCAAATCTGAACCAGCCTGGCGTCGCGAACGTAGCGCTCGATAGGATAGACATTGGTGTAGGCGATGCCGCCCATGGCCCGCATCGCCATGTTGACAATCTCCCATGAAGCGTCGGTGGCGAATCGTTTGGCTTCGGAAACCATGCGCCTATGCGGCAGTCCCTGGTCCACGGTCATGGCCGCGCCGTACACGATGGCCCGCGCCGCGTCGAGCTGCGTGATCCCCTGCGCGATCATGTTGCTGACCGACTGGAACTTGCGGATCTTGCGACCGAAGGCCGCGCGCCGGTTGGTGTACCGGGTGGCAATTTCCAGCGCGGAGCGAGCAGAACCCAGGGAGCCGCCGGCGCTGGTCATGCGCTCGGGGATCATCATCTGGTTGAAAATCAATGCCCCGGCGCCTTCTGCGCCGACGATGTTTTCCACGGGAACTTCCACGTCTTTGAAAATGATGCGCCCGGTTCCGCCGCCGCGCGTTCCCATAAGGCCGTAAACATGCTCCACGCGCACGCCCATGTCTCGCTCCACCAGTATCATGCTGATGCGTTTGTGGGGCTTGGCGTCAGGATTCGTCACGCAATAGACGGCGAAAAGATCCGCTCCTTCAGCGCCGACGACGAAACGCTTTTGGCCGTTTAAAATATATTTATCGCCTTGGCGCACGGCCTTGGTCGTGGCGCCGAAAAAATCGGAGCCGCCCCGAGGTTCAGTCAGGGCTTCGGCGGAGATGATTTCGCCTTTGATGATGGGCGGGAGGTATTTTTGCTTTTGCTCTTCGGCGCCGAAAGTGTTGATGGCTTCGCCCACGATGGAAGGCATGGAATAAGCGCAACCCAGCGCGGCGCCGAGCACGGAGATTTCTTCCAGCGCGGCGACTTCGGCCACCCAGTTCAATCCTCGACCTCCGTACTTTTTGGGAAATCGCAATCCGATGAGATTATGACGCCCGAGATTTTCCACGTACTCCCGGGGGTATTGAATCTTATCTTCATCCATATCCAGGAGGAGCTGGCGCGGCACTTCGTTTTTCACGAATTTGCGAACTTCGTGGCGCAAAGACTTTTGCTCTTCGTTTAAAAAAATCTCTGGCAGCATAAACGCTCCTTGTGTTGGAAATTTGCTAGGCGATCATCCATTGATTTCTATGGCGCCAAGGTCAACCGGAATGTCGATAGTCACCGAACTCCTTTTGCCTTTGAGGAAACTTTTGATGTCCTTAATGCGGATGGCTCCGGTTTTCTCAACGGGGATTTTTATTGCGCCGGCAGGGGTATCGAGTTTGATGGTGATAAGCGCCCAATACTCGATGTGCTGTTTAGTCAAAGTATTTATGGCCGGATCAATAAAGTCCTTGAAGCGGATCGTCACGGGGACTTCGAAACTCGTTTTTTCGTTCTTCGCAATTAAAATGGCGCGGTCAATTTTTTCGCCGACCACTTTTTTGCCGAATAATTTTACAATGACATCAACCCGCTTGACGCGCAGATCCATCTTGTTTGGGTTGTCAACGCTGACCGTGAAAATCATCTTCATCTTGTTCACCGAAACGGCCTTGACCTTCGCCTTTTTCAGCTTGACTTCCGGCTCTTTGAAACCGCACCCGAGCACCGCGAATGAAAAAGCGCACCAGGCAAGAACGAAGAGCCAAAGTATTTGGATATTGCGAGTTTTTGTCATGGTGTTCTCCTCGTTTGTAAGTGGATGCCTGCTAAGGTGGATAAAATGACTCATTTTTTTTCGCCATGCAAGGCCTGCAACTCTTGAATTTTTCCATATGCGATCAGAGTGAGGAAATCACATGCCTACGGTTTCATGGATGAAATCAACAATCGCTTCAAGAATGTCGCTTGGGCCTTTGCCAATATGAGCCATAATGCTGTCGTGGTCATGATCTTTTATCCGCATGATTCGCGCCGTCGCCCCTTTAGCCTTGAGCGCCGAAAAGAACTTGCGCGATTGCGTTTCTATGTTGCCGGGCCAGGTCAAATCATTTTCGCCGTATAAAATGAGAAACGGCGGCAGGCCTTTGCGTATGTGTTGAATTGGCGACACGCGCTTCCACATCTCGGGTTTTGAAGTGAATACGGGCCAAAAAATGAGCGGAGTGTTTTCAAAGTCGTAAGCGCCGGAAATGACGATCACGCCCTTGATTTCATCCGGCGACATGTCGTGGCGAGCCAGGTATCCGGCGTCCGAAGCTATCAGCGCCGCAAGCTGCGCGCCGGAGCTGTATCCGATCAGAATCAGACGATCCGCATCGGCGCCGAAACGATGGGCATTTCTCTTTACCCATGCCACGGCGCTCGCCGCGTCCGCCGCGTGATAGGGCTGCTGAACGCGGGGCGAAAGCCGGTAATTGGGACACGCTACGGCCATGCTGCGTCTCGCCAGGGCGACGGCCACGTTGGCGACGATGCTCTTGTCGTTGACGATCCACCCGCCGCCGTGCACCAGCACGACAGTCGGCCAGGCTTCCCCTTGCGTCGGCAAATACATATCCAGGCAGTGCCTGAAAGCATCGGCCTCGTCGGCGTATCGATATCGGATATCGCGGACGATGTTTATCCCGTCTGCCGGCGCGGGCTTCAATACTGGCGCTCTCACGCAGGCCGGCAGGACTGTCAGCAAAATCAGCAGCGCGCAGGTTTTCAAACTACGCTGCGCAAAAGGAATTGCTAATTGCCAAAACATGGTGCGCGAATATTAGTCTAAAATCTCCAGAGGCGGGAAGGGCGAGGGAAATGGGATGACAGGCATGCCCGATGCGATTGATGCCAGTTAGCAGTTTCGCATATCCGGTGCGCATCAAGCATTGGCAATTCTTTAAATTCCGTCTAAATTCATCGTTGCGTGTTTGAAAAATTTTAAAGTCATGTTCGGAGGTTTTCGATGCGGTGGATCACGAAGTTTGCATTGATATGGATACTAATTCCGGCCCTGCTGATAACGGCGTGTGGGGACGACGATGACGACAACGATTCGGATGACGACGACGCAAACGGTGACGCCGATGACGACCAGGCAGATGATGACGCCGTGGACGGCGTGACTTCCGCAAGCCCCGAGCGCTCCGATACGATACTCACCGAAAACCATGCGGGATGGAAACAAGCTGGTTGCCAAGCCTGCCATACGGCTGTGCACATGGGCGCGTTCGCGCCGGGAGAATGTTCGAGTTGCCATGGCTCAAACGGCGCAACGCGGCGCGAAGCGGCTCATGCCAACTCAGACTGCGCAACGTGCCATAACAACAGTCACGTCGGATTGGCATTCACTGAGCAAAATTGCACGGCGTGTCACAAGTACGTGGAAAACGTGGAATGCCCTATTACGGAGTCTTACGACGTTGTCGTTATTGGCGCCGGCGGCGGCGGCCTTGCTGCGGCTGTGCCTCTGGCCAAAGCGGGCCTGAGCGTCGTCGTACTCGAAAAGCAATACAAGGTCGGCGGTTATATGACCACCTTCAAACGGGGCGATTATAATTTCGAAGCTTCCCTGCATGCCATGGGTGGTTTGGACAACGAAAGCGAACTTGGAAAATTGGGCGTTCTCGACCGCGTGAAACCTATTCGTGTTGAGCCAAACATTTATCGGGCCGTATTCCCCGGCATGGATGTTGAGGTTCCGGCGGATGTGGATGAATACAAGCAAATGCTTAAAGAGATGTTCCCGCACGAGGCGCAGGGCATTGAATCGATGTTCGTGGAAATGGCCCAGATCAAGGTTATCATGGCGGCCTTGATGGAAATTCAGGAAGATTTTTCCCTGGACGCTCTCGTGACAATCCTATCCAACATCGGCGGCGCGCTGAAAATTCTCGGCTACCTGGATTCGACCTTGCAGGATTTCATGCTTCAGCATGTTGAGGACCAGGACCTGATTGGTTTGTGGACGCAGCTATGCACTTTCATCGGCGGCGGACCTTCAACTTTGCAGGCGGTGTATTTTCTGACGATGTGGAACGGGTACCATTATGACGGCTATTACTACTTTGAAGGCGGTTCCCGCACTATCTCAGAGGCGCTCGCCGAGGTGATCCGCGAAAATGGCGGCGTCATTAAACTCAACACCCTCGTAGAGAAAATCGTGATCGAAGACGGTCGCGCCGTGCAGGTGCAAACGAAGGATGACGCCTGTTTCAACGCGCGCTACGTCATCTCCAATGCCAACGCGCCTGACACAATGCTGAAAATGGTCGGCGCCGAGCATCTGCCCGCCAACTACGCGGCTGATTTCGACGAGTGGCCGATCGGCGTGGCCACTACGCAGTTTTTCATGGGCGTCAACCACGACTACACGGAAATGTTCAACGGCTCTCACGAGATTTTCGCCAACGAAACCAATGACCAGGACGAAAGCTTTCAGTACGTTTACGACGGCAATCCGGCGAAAGCTCCTTTTATCATCGCCAACTATTCGGAACTGGACAAGACAGCGGCGCCGGAAGGCAAGAACACTATTGTCATTTCAACGTATCTTCCATTCGACATGGGTGACACATGGAAATGGAATGAAGGAATGGACGCTTACCGCGCCTATAAAGAAGAGATCGCGCAAATATACATCGAACGCGCTGAGCAGTTTTTGCCGGGGTTGTCGGACAATATTGAGATTCTCGAAGTCGGTTCGCCGGTGACAAACTGGGCGTTTTCCCTGAATCCCCTGGG
>Ga0307990_1004018_pt1 | contig 10945 bp, 16 predicted proteins | sample EllFjometagen129_FD_203168 | JGI IMG/M metagenome (GOLD analysis project Ga0307990, IMG submission 203168) | Marine microbial communities from Ellis Fjord, Antarctic Ocean - #129 | ecosystem: Environmental > Aquatic > Marine > Unclassified | place: Southern Ocean | collected 2014-10-08
AGAATATTTTTTTTTCGCCTTATCGGCTCGGTTTAATTTTATGTAATTTTTATTCAACTCTATCCCGATATAATTCCTGCGGTTCTCATAAGCTACCATGCCAGTAGTATTCGTTCCGGCGAAGGGGTCGAGAACGAGTCCATTTTCAGGGCATCCAGCCAATATACATGGCGTTATCAAGTCAGGCGGGAACGTGGCGAAGTGGCTTGACTTCTCGGTTTGTTTATGGTATAATGTACATAAACAATTTTTCTTGAAAGGATTATCAGATGAAAACTTGTCAGACTTGCGGGACGGAATTTGACCCCATAAATGAGCGTCCATCTCATCCGGCAAAATACTGTTGCCGTGAATGTGCGTTTGAAGCACAAAGAACAATAGTTGTTCTAACTTGTCGTCAATGCGGGAAAGAGTTTCAGCGAAAAAACTACATGAAGGATTGGTCGAAAGAAAGAGGCCCATTTTGCGGGTTTCAATGCTACGGCCAGTGGCAGAAAGAAAACACTCATGGACGAAAGAACCCAAATTATCAAGCCACTTCAAACAAGCAGTCTTCTTGTGAGTATCAAAGAAATCGGGAATTTGTTTTAGAACGGGATGGCTATAAATGTGTTCAATGTAATTCCACAAATCGCTTGCATGTTCACCATAAAATTGATTGGCAAGCTGGCCAAAACGACCCGCACAGATTGGACAATTTGGAAACACTATGCGCATCGTGTCATCGGAAACGGCATCCTGTTCCACACGCACCCAACGGACAGTTTCAGTCCATCCGGTAAATGGCTTAGTTGTTACACGCCAAACATCCTTCTTAGTATTATTTATAGGTTCAAAATATTCAAGCAAATCAAGCGGTATATCTTTTGTCTCAAGAATGATACTCATATCAGTTTGTCCTTTTTTTTGCTGTTACATGGCCTACAAGCAGGCACAACATTAGTTTTTGTGTGATTTCCGCCTTTAGATACTGGAATTACATGGTCTTGGGTAGGTGGGATTTTCTTTGTAAAGTTGACTCCGCAATAAGCACACTTGTTATCAAACTCTTTTAATACAACTTTCCATTCAGCCGTTGTTAAATCAGCAATAATATTTTTAAGATTTGACCGTCTTTTAGCGTGCCGTTTTTTATTGGCAGCAAACCCCTTTTCTGTTTTAGCAAAACGATTTACCCTACCTCGCCTTGCAACCTTGCCTTTTTCTGAAACAGCCCATTTTTTCTGATATGCTATTTGTTTTGGCGTTTTGGATCTTTTAGCCAGCCATTCCTTGCGTTTCTTAGATCCTTTTGGTGAATGATTGTACTTGTAAACGGCAGCCAATGTATCCGCTCGGTGTAATTCGTAATGAAATTTTCTTGTCAGCTTCATACATACCTTACAGATACCACGATGGACACCTCTATCAAGATAGTATTCTGACTCATCCTTTTCTATTTTACATCGGTTACAAGTTTTCATAATCATATTATACCACGTTTCAATAATTCCGCAACAAGTGTTTTCTTTTTTTCTTCAGATAAATCATCTCTCATTTTGGAGAATTGTGATGGACAACTAAAGACAGAGCGTTTGTTGCGACCATTTACTTCAAAGTCCTTACTTCTTTCTGCCATGTCATTATCATTCCTGTCTTTGTTTTCTCCATTAGGGCGTGAGCCGCATGTGTAATTCGTCCGTGTTGGGTTGGCATTTTTCTCTCGTATAGCCTCCATATCACAATAATACTTTGGCTGTTTACTCATCAGGAAAATATACTCATGTGCCTTTGTGCAACGGTCTTTGACAGATTCAGGCATAGGGTTGGGTTTGTGCCAGATAATGTCCTGACGAAGATACCAGCCATCAGCACGCAGGGCAAAAGCCAGCATCCAGGGGATACCGACTAAATCTTTTGCTTTCATTCCTTGTGGTATTGGCGATGGGGCAACCAAACTACCAGCGTTACTTTTTTGTTTCTCCGAAAAATCCTCGTGCTTCATACCAGCACCACGATTGCCGCCACAATAACTATCCCCCAAATTCAACCACAACGTCCCCTCTGGTTTCAATACCCGCTTAACCTCTCTAAATACAGCAACCATTTTAGCAATATATTCTTCTGGTGTTTTCTCAAGGCCAAGTTGGTCGTGAACGCCGTAGTCACGCAAACCCCATCTACCAGTATGGTGGGGATGTAATACAACAATCCACCATACCGCTTGGCCATCCTTCCATAATTTGCAGGGCATCCCCGCAATAAATTTTATTAATTTCCATAAATAATCCTCAATATTTCAACCGTCTGCCTGATATGTTTAGGGCTTATTCTTGTCTTGGATACCTGTTTACGTTTCTCTGCTATTGTCATATTATTCATAATCCTCTTTTAATTCTTTAAGTTTCAATCTCATATCTTCTAATAATTACTCTAAACAAGCTTTTGACCATTTATGTAGTGGGTTATCCTGTAACCCATCCAGATACTTCATGCGATTCCGCTTACTGTAATCATTATTTATCCTCCGGCAGGTCAATCTTGACACCATCACCAATCCTGACACGATCACCAATCTCATCATCATTACCAATCTTGACACCATAACCAATCCTGACACTATAACCAATCTTGACACCATCACCAATCTCAGCACCATCACCAATCTCATCATCATTACCAATCTTGGCACAATCACCAATCCTGACACCATCACCAATCTCAGCATCATTACCAATCTCAGCACGATTACCAATCCTGACACGATCACCAATCCTGACACTATAACCAATCTCAGCACAATTACCAATCCTGACACCATCACCAATCTCAGCATCATTACCAATCTCAGCATAATCACCAACTGTAATATAAATATTAGCGTCGGTTGGCGATGTATATTTATTACCATCTTTTATCCACGTTTCCATTAGTTTCTGCAACGATTCAACTTCAATTCCACATACTGTAATCATTTTGTTACTCCTTTTTTTCATTTCGTCATCGACCAGGGCGTATTTACCTTGTGAAAGTGGTATCTTTTTCATAGGATTGTCTCCAAAAAATAGGCGGGCTTTGTGAATAAACCCAGTAACGAGAAAACAGCCGTCCTTGCGGATAGGCTAAGCCCGCCATTACTAATTAGAGTTAAATTGTTACTGTTATTATTCACAATTGCATTATCCCATAAAAAAAACACACCGTCAACTGTAATTTTATAATTATTTTCGCAAGTCCGCATCGGGACTTTGAACAGGCCAACCCTCTGTTATTGCCAGTGATAAAATATTTTCAATGTACTGAGTTAAATTCCTTTTCCCAACACCGATAATAGTTAAGCGGTTTACATCACCTAACTTGTAGTGGTGGTAAGTTTGGGTTTTAAGTAAGTTTCCCCCGCAAAGCGTTTTTAATCTAAAGTCCCATTCGTTCTCTGTTTCGCCATTCCAGTCGGATAGACCCCTTAAACATATACCTTTATACCATTTACGCTGTTGGTCTGTGTGATATTCGACAGGCGATAATACCTTAATTGCACCCCCAGCTTTGCACTCAAGGGCTATATCCTGCAATGGTTTTTCAAACGTTGGTATGCCATCAATTATTGTTTGGACTTGATATGTTGGCATTTTTGGCATTCCTTTGACTTCGTTTCGTCCGTGTTTAAAATTAGTTTTGCAAAATTCAGATATGATTTTATTTGCGTTATATCGTGGACGTGGATTCCTTGATCGTATTGTTGGTTCACAACCATTTTTGCGGTTGATGGCCACCAGTCTATAGTGACTTCGCCGCGTTTAATTTGCCAATGCAGACCCTCGTTTTTTATTTCAAAGCTTAAACCGTTTGATCTACAATAATTTCTAAGTTTATCAGCGTATTGCTTATTAGTTTCCAGCCGCCTATTATGCCTATCGCCCGACCGTTCATCTCTTTTGTATTTGCAAATTTCAGCAGGCAGTTGAGTTTTTGTTTTATCTCTATACTTAGCCATTGTTATCCATTCCATTCAGGTATATTTTTGTCAATAAAGATTATGTCGTGTTTTTCTACACTACCTTGCAACCATTTAGCTGCCTTTGGTGCACTTTTTATGTCTGTTGGGAATACGGATCGTTTCCCCAATATAACAGCCTTAACGCCGATTTTATTGACTGCCATACCATCCGGAGGTTTAAGTTCTTCACACAACTTGTTCATATAAGCCTGTTGTTTGGGGTTTAATTCGGTGTTCGGCGGGGTATTGATTTCGCCCTTAGCATCATTGTCTTGGTCTTTTGTTGCAAGTCCAGTTAGGGCAAGTAATGTGTATCTTTGCAAATAAGTCACCGTACTGCCAATAGCTTGAATAGGATTCTTACTGCCAGATGAATCAGGGGACGCGGTTAAACTGGTTTCTTCAAAGTGTCCCAAAATATGTGTTATTTTACACGTTACCGTCACCAAGTTCTCTTTTTGACTTGTAAGCCACGAAGCAGATAAGCCATGCTCACCTAATACTTTGCCGATAGTCTCAGTGACGTTGAATAATGTAGCGTGATTATATTCTGTCGTACCTTTGCTCGTGTTAAATTTTACTTTTTTATCTTTAGAAATATTAGGAGCGTTCTTTTTGAAATTAGCCATTGACTCGGTATAAGCTTTCCGAGCTTGGGTAGCTTCCCATCGCTCTTGTAATTCCAAGAACTTACTTAGTTTTTCTACGTCCATATCGCCGCTAATTTTTAAAAATTCAGTGGCAGCAACAAGTGGGGACTTATTTAAGTGTTGTAGTTCATTTTCCATTTTATCTCCTTGCTACAATTATATCTTCGGAATAAATTTCTATTCCCGCTATCGGTTTACTTCCCTTAGACGCTTCAATCATTTTACCGATAAACTTTTCATCAGGCATCATATATTCTCTTGGTATAAGATTAGCATCAACAACTTTAAACTTCCATACTTTCCTTGTTGATATACCGGCAACGGCTTCTACTTTGTTTGCAACTTTAGTAGGGGCGCAAGATGTTACGGCATCCGCTTTTGCTTGCAATTCCAGGGCTTTTGCTTGTGCTGCTTCTTTGGCTTTGGCGGTCTTTAACTTATTTATTCTTTCCATTTCAATGTTAGCTTTCCTTTGCAACTCATCGGCTTCTTTTCGCTGAATGTCAGCCAGCCGTTTTTCCTCGGCTAACCTGATTGCCTCTTGCTCCTGTTGCCATGTTATCATTGCTGATTTTATATCTTTTTCGGCTTGGGTTAAAAACCCCAAAGGCTTATTAAAGAATGCCATAATCAGCTTTTTACTTTCGTCGAGAGGCTTAGTTAATGTTTTACGCAACTCATTAAGGCTTTTTGACTTAGCCTTAATAGCTTTCAAAATATCCCCCGCATCGCCGTATGTTTCTTGAGAAACAACAGTATAATTTTCATAGGACTTGACCATTGTCTCGGTTTCTTTAACCATCTGTTCTGCTTCTACTGATACAATTTGTTCTGCCATTTTCTTTCTCCTAAAATTCTGATTTTGTTAATTGTGCTATTATTTCTTTCATCTCTTTTATAAATTGTTCTGTATTTGCTTCTAAGACCTTGATATATTTCTCATCACGCTTGACCCGAACCATGAAAAAAGGACGGCTCTTTACTCTGGGGTCAAAGCTTATCCAGTCGCACCATTTATGGCCTGTTACCCACATCTGGCCTTGTACTTGAGGATTATAAGTGGATTGCATTTTATTTGCTAAGATATTAGAAACATGAGTTGTTGATTTCGGGCATTTAATCTCAATGAGGCCGTCTTCGCCAACTAATCCGTCAGGAGAGCAGCCAACCCACTCATTAAGCTCAACAAAACCGACTTGCTTAACACTAACGTCATAGAGCGCCTCATAGTAAGCTCTGGCTTGTGTTTCAGTCTCAATACCCCCCCATTCCATGAAAGAATTGGAATATGAAGCCTCTGGCAGTCCTGTAAGCTTCTCAGCTACCAGTTTCATCATGTAGCCTTTACGGGTCTTACCAGAACCTTTTGCCAAAATGTTTGCGAAATTACTGGCGGTAATTTTTCCGAGCCGAATTTGTTGCCATTCTGGAGATAATTGTTCGCAGTCGTATATCTTCATATTTAATCGTCCCTAACTACAATTTTATTTATCCTTAAGATATGTTTTAATTCTATATAAAACAGTTGTTATCGTGCCGTCAGTTTTAGCAAAAAGAGCTTCGTTCACCCAACTTCTTATACTGTGCATGATAATATCCCAACTTGAGTCCCTCTCTAAAGCTCTGTCTAAGCACGTTTGGCACAATCCATCTTCCTGTGACATTCGGTAATCTGGTTTCTCAGCGCCACATTGTTTGCAATAGAATTTTTCTACGTTACAGTCGTCTTGCTTAGGTTCTGGGTCTGGCTCTTGGAATCTATCACACATATTAAGCCTCCTTAAAAAAGGCTAACCAAGTTGGAACGCAGATAGAGCTTTCGCCCGAATTGCCTTGATTAGCCTTAATAAATTGTTTTAATCTGCGTTCCATAATTACAACTTACTTTTTTTTTTAATATCTGTCAAGTGAAAAATAAAAAATTTTTAAACTACCCACCATATACCAAATCCATTGCGTATACCTTTGATTTCAATATAACCATTTTCTATTAAGTCATTTCTTCTTTTGTGAATTTGCGGTTCTGTCAGCGTTCCTCTTAAAAAACCAGCTAACTCCGGACTCGTTGAGCCGTTTCTTTTTTTCAACATTGCAAGGATTATCTGGCAATGGGATATTCGCCCGCCTGATTCAGTGATTTTCTTCTCAGCTTTTTTCGATGTTGCGGGGTCACTGTTCCTACTGGCAGGTGAAAAGTCAATAACGAATTGTCCTTGAAATTCAGGCATTTTAAGTGTCCCACTGTTCAAATTCTTGTTTGCCACAATGTTGACATTTCCATACAGTGTCTTCGCTTCCATGAGAGTGATTATCACGTTGCGTTCCCCAGTGATAACGAAAAAGACAAATGTAACATACCATTACAATATAAACCTTTTATTGGAGTTGTCAAGTAAATATTAAATTTATTATTACTCTGGACGACCTGTCTCATCATAACTATTTTGAGCTGCGATTTGGTTGCAAATAGCTCTGTTCCAAAGATACTCTGTTTCCGGCCCAAACTTACCATCTTCAAATGCACCGACCATTTTTTGAACGTCCTTGATAGTAGGTACCTTGTCGTGTGCTTCACGATCAACCCCGCAATCCCTGCCTATCTGCCAGCAGAAAAGACAGCTTACAGACCAGAGAATTGCTATTGCTATTTGTTTAAGTTTGTTCATTATCATTTTTTCTCCAAAAAGGTCGGGTTACTTTGCGTTTCACCCGATTATTTCTTTTGTTCTTTTGGTGCAATTTGGTCTTTTGCCCAATCATTAACCAAATTTATAAGGTTTTCTGGTAGTTGTGAAACTTGTTTACTATTGGCGATTTTGGGGATAATATAAATAGCTGCCATTTCTTTTGTGTTGGGAACCAATATTCCCACGCCGACCATAATAATACTCCAGACGACCACCTTTTTCAGTATCTTTTCGCCCAACTTGAAATTTTCATCGCCTCCAATGCGAAGAACAATCATCGCAGGAATCGAAATTATCAAGCTCATGAGGAAAACGCTACATACTAAATTGATGTCGTCACAAATCGAAATTACATAAAGTAAAAATCTCATTTTGTTCCCTTTCAAAAATACTATTAAATTTTCAAATTGGAGGCTGACGAGTTCGCTATGCCAGCCCCCGATACTTTATGCCAGACCACCTGGCACTATCTTTAAGCGGGTTGAATTTTCGATTAGAATAAAATCCCGCTTATTTTCAGGGCAGCATTGTCAGATAATCGTGAGTTCGCTGCCCTGTTTCAGAGGAGGAGGATGAATTTTTTAAAGAGCTTTAATTACTACTACTATTGTTATCATAATATCCTCACTTTTTAAAAAACACCCGCAACGGTTTGTTACAAACGATAGGCAAGAAATGACCATCTCCGCTGCGGGTTTCAAAATCATATTGTGTTTACTATCGTTCATAACAATTACAATATCGACTGTTCGCTTGAAAAAGTCAAACAAAAAATGCCATTATTTAAAAAAAAGTTAAAAATCAGCACTTGTACGGGGAAAATTCACATAAGCAAATTCACCAAACAGCTCTATTGCCTTAATATCGTACATTTTAGCACATTCAATTTCTGACTTAGAACTGCCAATACGTATTTTTTTTTTGTTAAATCCAATGTGAGCTTGCCAGTTTTTATTTGATTTATCCCAACAAACACCTTTATATTTCGCTGATTTTTATTTTGTGAAAAATTGGGCGGCCAACCATAAGCTAACCGCCCTTTGAAGAAAGAATGATGAAAAGAGCTACTTTTTATTTGCGAAGAAATAAACTATAAGACCACCAATACAAACCTTGCCAATATCAACAACGGCTCTTATGATAGCTGTTTTGAATGTTCTTTTAGTATCTTTGCAATCTGCTAAATGTTTTTCCAGTTCAAAGCAAGGCTGGGATGGGATAACCATAAACTTGAGTTGCGTTTCGATTCTGACAATACTTTTCCCCATAGGTTCGAGTTTATCGTAGATTCTGTCGATATCTACTTTTGTTACGTCTGTCATTGGTTGGTTCCTTTGTTTTTAGATTATGCTAATTTTTTTACTCATCTATTAAATGCCCCCAAACTTAGAATAGCCTAAGCGTTTCTTGACTCCCCAGTTTTCAACGTACATGTTCTTCATGTTAGGAGAAGCAGAGGGAATCTGCGTAGGTTGAAGGTCCTTGTTCAAGCCGCTTGTAGCTATCGGTATTTGTATAGATTGATAATCAGCCATTTTATCTACCCCCATGCCTGCCAAGAATAACTTGTAACTGTCCAATGAGCATTATTTCGTATTTTCATTATCATATCATCCTACTGTAATAATTCTTGCACTGTTATTGTTGATATTGCCCTGTAGTAGTCATCTGAGTTTCCATCAGTAGAACTCCTATTGAAATAAGCATTATAACCATTAACTAACATAAACTGTACACTATAGGTATAAGGCCCAACTCCACCCGGTTCATCTATGAAATCTATCATACCGACGCCCATTGACCTCCCCCCAGTTGTGCCGGATATTGACGCCGTAGCCGCTGTCCTATTACTACTTGCCGCCGCAAGCCCTAAGTCAGTAGTATCTCTCCTTAAAACTAACATTACTGGAACATCACCAGTATTAGAACTACCCTTGATTGAAGCTGTTATTCTAACCTTAGATGAAGAAGATGATAATGTAATTGTCGCATCAAAATCTGTTATATCATACCTTGTGGCATCACCACCTGACTTCTGAGACTGAGAATCGTCCTTTATAGTCTGAACTATATTGACGATATTAGTTGTATCAACGTAAGCTTTTACGCTCTGCTGAGAGGGGGCTTTAACAGCAGAATCAGTTGCCATTGAATCCTCATCAATGAACCCGCCGTTAGTCGTTTCAAATGCTGTAGGGTCTAAATTTCCCGCAACATCAAGCGTACCGGCTACATCAAGCGTACCGGCTACATCAAGCGTACCGGCTACATCAAGCGTACCGGCTACAATTGTATTTCCAGTTGCACCAGCCACGGTGAATTTATTAATATTAATTAAAATATTCGTAAATGTTCCTGTAGTTCCGGTAATTGCAGCAAATTCAACATCATCTGACGCACTTAATCCTATTGTCCCCCTCGCTATCGTAGCATTTGCATCGTCGAAAAAATTATCAGATATGAAAGAACTTACAGGGATACTATTATCACCAGTCGGCCCTGCAGAAGCAATAACTTTACCGTCAGCATCACAAGCTATCCACTTATTAGCCCTTTCTGATGCCGATGGAAATGCACCGGTCATAAGATTAGGGTCTGTTTCGGATATTTTCAGGCATCTATTGATTAACTCATCCTGGTCTTGATCTATCATTATCTGTTTGTCAAGAGCATCAACTATGGTCTGTGTCCTTAGAACTCCACTACTCGAAATTAAGTCTGATTCCTGCGTTATCGGCATCTCTCTTATTAGCAATAGCTTATAAGCAGAGCTATATGCAGATACCGTTGTTATAGTACCACCGTTATCGTATTCGTTATTTGTAGCTGAGACAGTATAATGCGTGTCTTCCGTCAAATCCACTCCAGTCCCGGTAGCTGCTGTTATTAAGACAACTTTAATATCAGTAGTAGCGAGAATAGGGAAATCGAATGTAAATGCCAGCGTTGATCCGTCGCAGGTATATAGAGCCATTTTGTTCTTATTCGTCGATACGCCTGCAAAAACCAGACTTGCCATTACTAAGATTAACATTATTTTTTTCATGGTTATTCCTTTCTATCTTACTATTTTTGTTGTTTTCCTTGTCTCATTTTAGTATCCTTAATTTATCCACCTATTGGAAGCCAATTTACTGTATTCGCTCCTGTTACTTTCCAATAATCATCTTTTTTAACAGGGAATGTAATTGTATCCCTGACACGAGAATCATCAGGAAAGCCACGCCCTTGGGCTATTCTCGTCCCTGTTGGGTCTGCGTTACTATCAGTATAACCCGTTATTAAAACAGACGAAATATTATATGCTATAACAAAACCATCAGTCGCTGCTTCGTACACAGTATTATTCGATTTACTTGCCCACGTACCAAAAGTATCATCATCAGGAATCTCTGCAACTATTTGGTCATCAACATACTTCTTATTGGCAATCTGTGCGTCAGCTGTAGGAGCTGCATCTGTTTTGGTTACAGAAGCATCTGCTAGTGTAGCTATTCCAGTACTTTCAAATGCACCGGCTACATCAAGCGTACCGGCTACATCAAGCGTACCGGCTACATCAAGCGTACCGGCTACATCAAGCGTACCGGCTATAACTGTATTTCCAGTTGCACCAGCCACGGTGAATTTAT
>Ga0307990_1004021_pt1 | contig 10943 bp, 4 predicted proteins | sample EllFjometagen129_FD_203168 | JGI IMG/M metagenome (GOLD analysis project Ga0307990, IMG submission 203168) | Marine microbial communities from Ellis Fjord, Antarctic Ocean - #129 | ecosystem: Environmental > Aquatic > Marine > Unclassified | place: Southern Ocean | collected 2014-10-08
ACGGGTATAGGCCGCCGCACAGACCATGCCGAAAGGGCGACTGCCGGGCGTGCAAAAAAACCAGCGACCGCGCGTCGTTTCAATCGTCGGATCCACATAGGAGACCCAGTCGGTATATTCCTTTTGGCGCTCCACGTCCGGTCGTGCATCCGGATCGTAGTAGCATTCGATTTCCGACAACCCTTGCTTCACCCCGGCGCCGTCGACTCCATCCAACGTGAACCCGGTCACGGTGCGCGGTTCAAAAACGACCGTTTTAGGCGATCCATCATTCGGGATGCCATACACCTCCAATCTGGAACCATCGCTGAAGCGCAGCGTGAACGAACCTAAATGCTGCTCCAGGGTCGGGCGGTCATAAACAACGATTTTATTGATTGTTTGAGGGCTGTCCCAAGCCAACTTAAACCCTTTGGGACTCCCGTTTCTGCCATTCCAAGCCTGCCATCCTCCGCCGACCCACTCGCCGACTCCGTCTTTTTGTTTAATGCCATCAATGGCACCCTTCGGAGTTTTGCCGGGACCACTCGCCGTCGCGGAAAGCGCCAGATTTCCCGATTGCCCAGCACACACAGTCATGGCCCCGAGCAATCCAATCAAAAGCGTCAATTTCTTAATCATTAATTTCCCTTACCTGTTATCATTTAACACTCGGTATCCCTTGCCACTTTTCCGTTTTGAACTGGTTCATCACCGGCAGCTTTGCCTCGGGCACATCCAAGGCGCGAATCTCTTTGCGCAGATTACGCATCGCCAGGGCGTAGGGTTTTTCTTCGACCGGCGTTTGAGCTACCGCTTGTGCGGCCTGAATAGCTGTATCCAGCGCCGCGACATTTTGCCGTGTCTTCTTCGCATTCGACTCCGCCGCAACGGCCGTGTTGATCAGCGAAATCAAGCCCGGACGATAATTATAGCCGTCCTTCAACCCTTCACTGCCGACGTAGCGGGCATTTGCACCTGCCCCCGAATAAGACGGAACCGCCACGGAGGTAATCAAAAAGTTATTTTCGTCGCGGAGATAAAACACCCCATGCGTCATGCCCGGCGGAGCAATGGCTGTGGCGATGCCGTCGGCAATTGTTGCCGGGACTTCGAACCATTCCTCGTAAAAGGATTTATCCCGCAACAACTCACTGCCGTTGGTCGTATAGAGTAGCTTGGCTTCCACCACAGCAGCCTTACCCTGACCGGATTCAAAGCGCACGAACACACGATCCTTTTCACTTAAAAGCTCAAGAACGGCTGGCACCTTCTCCGCACCAGGGAGTTGTTCATCCCCGGTCATGTGCGCATTCTTGTAAGGCATGGCCGCATCAGTTTTCTTCAAAAATGCCTGAAGTTCGCCGAGCAATTCCTCACGTTTTTCGGGGTTGGAATCCGCCAGGTTTTTGGTTTCCCCCAGATCGCACACGCTACCGTCGTCGTTATAAAGCTGATACAATTCAACATCGACATTGCCTCGCATTTCCGGCGAATAATTCAACCTCAGCTTCCAGCCCCCTTTGCGCACCGCACCGGCGGCCGGCATCACAACCGGAACGTGGAAAAACATTGATTCGCGCACATTGCCATCCATAAATTTTGCCACGTCGGCCTGATCCAACATCACGGGCAGCACATTGCACCCGTCGAGTTCCAATTCGGGCTTGGGCTTTATGCCCGCCATCGCCATATAGGTAGGGTACATATCAATCAGATTGATCGGCATTTCACTCACACGGCCCTGCGCAATACCGGGACCTTGAATAATAAAGGGAACGCGAATGCCCCCCTCCTTAATCTCGTGTTTTCCACCACTCAACGGCGAATTATCCGTTACGCCTTCCACGCTCCCCTTTCCTTTCCCGCGAGAAACCGGATGACGCTCCAACCCACCATTATCAGCACTAACCATAATATACGTGTTATCAATCAATTTGTGGCCCGGATTGCGCGGGTCATCGGTCGACTCCAAAAACGCCATGAGTTTACCGACCTGCCAATCCACGCTATCGACCATCGCCGCATAGTAGGGATTGGATTGCCCCGAATTCAGCTCTGCAATTTTACCGGGATCGGCAGGGAACGGAACGCCCATTTTCTTGCAATAATATTCCAGCCGCTTGCGGTCGCGGGTGCAGACCGGACCGTGCACGAAGGAGGGACAATAGTTCATAAAGAACGGTTTCCCCTGACCCTTCACCTTATCCATCCAGCGGATCGAAAGATCCACGACACTGTCATACGGACGGTCATCATCGTTCGGGTCGAGCGCATACGGAGCCAACGGGTCGTAGCTGGAGGCAAAACCGGAAAGCCGATCGCCGCGCATCGGACGCCAAAGCCCTTCAAAATCGGCCGTCTTTTTATTCTTTGGATCCCAGAGTTCCGCATCGTTGTAAACAGGCCCCTGCCCCCAGCTGAAATCGAACCCGTAATCCAGCGGTGTCGGATACCCGTTACTGCGGCCGCCCAAATGCCACTTCTGAATATGTGCGGTCAGATAGCCCGCCTCCTTCAACTGATCCGCAATAATCGGCCGATCCATCGGAAGCCGCGAGGCATAGAAAGGGTCGATCGACGAATGGTTCTGACTCCAAGGACGCGCCAACCGTCCGCCATACACATGCAACACGCCGGTGTGTGCCGGATATTGCCCCGCCATATAGGCCGCGCGCGACGGGGCACAGGTCGGGGCCGGCGAATAGGCCTGCATAAATCGCATTCCGTTCTGCGCCATTCGATCAATATTCGGCGTCTCATAAACCGGTTCATCGTCATGCATCGCGCGGTAGTAACAAGCCACATCCTGCCACCCCATATCGTCCGTCAAAATATGGATAATATTGGGCTGAAGCACCGGGGCGGAATCCGCCCCCGCCGTTGGATGGGTTTGATCCGCGACGCACCCTGTGCTCAAAAGCAAAAAGACTCCCGCTACAACAATAAGTTTTCTCATACAAATCGATTTTCCCATCAGGTGGTCCTTTGTATTCATCAAGCTCATTTTCATCTAGTCCGCAGCTGGTGCCGGAAATTTACCGCGACTCAACGAGGGCGGACGATTACTTTTTTCACTGCCCCACCGGCTCGGTTCCGGTCCCATTTCTAATGTGAGTGTTCCACCAGCACTCAACTCTTCGTGCATGATCCACGCGCGCCCCAACGGTTTTCCATTCAACGTGGCGGATTGCACATAAACGTTTTCAGCAGAGGTGCCTTTTGCCGTAATCGTGAACGTTTTTGCTTTCGTACATCGATGGTATTCCGGATCGAGGGATAAGACGGTTTTCTCAAAGATCGGGCTGCCAATATTCCAAATGTTATCGCCCGGGCCGACGGGATTCAGCCCGATCGCGTTGAGCACATACCAGGCTGAAATCTGGCCTACATCATCGCTGCCGCACAGGCCTTTGTCCCCGGTCCCATAGGCCCGCTCCAGAATCTGGCGGGTCCAGTACTGTGTTTTCCACGGCTGCCCGACATAGTTAAATAGCGAAACGACATGGTGATCCGGTTCATTGCCTTGGCGATAATAGGTGCCGCCGCCAAAATCGGGCGCCGCCCCTTCAAACAGCTCATCGAGGTTTGAACGAAATTTCTCCTCGCCCATCAGGTCAATCAGTCCCTGCATATCCTGCGGGACAAACCAGGTCTGCTGAAAGGAGTTGGCTTCACAGTGGCCTTCGCCATCCGCATAGCGATCCGTAAACTGCATCCAGTTGCCGTCCTTATCCTTCTGTCGCATCCAGCCGACAACTGGATCAAACAGGTTTTTGTAGTTCAGGCTGCGCTCGCGAAATTCCTGTGCATCCTCCGTCTTTCCGAGTGCTTCCGCAAAACGACCGATGCACCAGTCCGCATAAGCATTTTCCAGCGTAATGGAAACGGAGTTGCGGACGGTGCCCGGCACATAGCCATATTGGTTCATCAGCCCCATATTGTTACGCGTGGACTTCGGACCGGTGGCTGTGCGTTTGGAGATGGCATACGCCTTCTCCACGTCATAATTGCGGATGCCTTTCATATAGGCATCCACCACCACGGACACGCCCGGATCGCCGATCATGCATCCGGTATAGTCGCCGGTCATTTCCCACTTCGGAAACGTCTTGCCGGTCTGATCGCACAAGGCCAAGAACGTGTTAATCTCGTCGTTAACTACATCCGGACGAATCAGGGTCAGCAACGGAAACTCGTGACGGAACACATCCCAGCCGCTAAAGCACATGCGATACGTAAAGTCGCCGGCCGGATGAATTTTCTTGTCCGCCCCGAAATAGTCACCATTCACATCGGCAAATTCACACGGGAACAACATGGCATGGTAGAGCGCCGTATTGAAAATGATCTTTTGCTCTTCCGTCCCGCCTGTGACCTCCAGTCCGGCTCCGGTCAGCGCATCGTTCCATTCGGCACGTGCCTGCTGCCTCACGGCCTCAAAATCCCAGTGATTCAACTCCTGCTCTAAATTTGTCTGCGCTCCTGCCATACTGACGTAGGAAATGCCGACCTTCATCAGGATCTGTTCATTCTGCGTGGTTTTATAGCGTGCAAAAAAACCAAGGTCCTCATCCTCCGCCACGGAAACCGCACCTGAATTTCTCCCTTTATTCCAGAGACTGTACGAATTCCACGGCTTGCTGAACTGCGCGTAATAATAGAGCGTGTAATACGTCGCTCCGGCGAACCCCTTCCCGACCCCGTTGCATTGGATCCAGCCTCGGAGTGCATCGTCGCCAACCACCTCGTTGTGCTGAAGCTCCGAACGCCCTCCGATTTTACGAGAGAGATCGATCTGGATTTTAGAGGAACTCGATTCGGGGAACGTGAAACGCAGAAACCCGACACGCGGCGTCGCCGTCAGCTCAGTCGTGATGCCATAACGATCCAGCTCGACTTTATAATACCCCGCTTTCGTCATTTCTGATTCATGACGAAACGCTGATTCCCACCCCTCGCCGCCGGGCTGGTAGATATCGCGAACGTTGGTGCCGCTGTGAAACTTGGCCGGACCGGTGGTCGGCATAACCTGAAAATTGCCCAGCGTACCGAGCCAGCCGACTCCACTCATATGGGTCATGCTGAACCCTTCAATCGTTTTGTGGTCATAGTTATAGCCGGAACAGACCGCTTCTCCGGTACGGGTGTCCGGCGCCAGCTGAACCATTCCGAACGGCAGGATCGCTCCGGTATACATGCGCCCGGCGGCACTGGTGCCGACAATCGTATCAATATAGTCCACCGGCTCGGCACAGACGGATGGCATCGCGGAAGAAACCCGAGGCGTCATGGAATACGGATGGGAAGCTTCAGCGGTGCCCCATGCCGAGGGCTTCGGCCCCATCACGAACTCGATCGTTCCGCCGTTCACGATTGCATCGTGCGGCAGGAAGGTTTTATTCCACGCCTTGCCATTGATCTTTAGGCTCTGCACGTACCTATTTTCGGCGGAGTTGTTTTTCGCGGTGATCACACATTTTTTGCCGCTGGGTAGATTCAACGTCACCTCATCAAAGATCGGGCTGCCGATAGTGTATTGCGGAACGGAATGAACGTAGGGATAGAAGCCCATTGCACTGAAGATGTACCAGGCCGACATCTGCCCGGCGTCTTCGTTCCCGGAGATGCCCCACGTATCGTTGCGGTATTCCTTCTCCAGCACGACCCGGATTTTTTCGGCGGCCTTGGCGGGGGCACCCACATAATTATAGGCATACAGCGCGTGCTGGTCGGGCTCGTTGCCGTGCCAGTACTGGCCGAAGTCCTTGGAGCTGCGGTGCCCACCCTGCGCCGTCAGAAATTCATCGAGCTTCGCCTCGAACGCGGCATCGCCGCCCATCAGGTCAATCAAGCCCTGCGTGTCCTGCATGACATGCCACGTCCACTGCCAGGCGTTGCCTTCGCAGTAGTCATTATTTCCCTTGCCGGTATATGTGAAGGGATCGAATGAGTCGGGATAGGACCAGTTCCCGTTCTTATCCTTACCGCGGAAGAACTTCGTCTGCGGATCCCACAGTTTTTTGTAATTACGCGCCTTGTCATAAAACACCGGCACCTGCTTATCTTTGCCCAGCGCCTCGGCGAATTTTGCGATGTTGAAATCGCAGTAGGCGTGCTCCATAGATTTTGCCACGTTGATGTAATTCGGGCAGGTGACATACCCATACTTAAGATAATCATCCAGATTGTCGCGACGGCCTCTGCCGGTTTTTGGATCGTGAGGAACCGTCGCATTCTTATAGACCAGGTTCCATGCCTGCTCGGTATCAAAGCCAGTAATGCCTTTAATGTACGCATCGGGAATGATGACATCGCACCAGGAACCAGGCATGCAAAAGACCTCTTTCGGGCCGAGCTTCCAGCGCGGACCCCAACCGCTGTCCTTGAAGTCGTCGAGCATGGTTTTAATGACATCGAGTTGCAAACCGGGTGTCATCAACGTGTAAAGCGGATGTGCAGCACGGAAGGTGTCCCACGTGGAAAGGACTGTGTAATGATTGTGTCCGGCGGTTTGATGCACCTTTCCATCGAGCCCGCGATATTCGTTATTCACATCGCTCGCAAGTTGCGGGTGAAACATGACGTGATAGACGGCGGTGTAGAAATTAACCTGCTGGTCGTGTGTGCCGCCCTTGACATCGAACTTGGCCAGTTGAGCATTCCATTCCGCAGAGGCCTCTGTGCGTACCCCGCCGAAATCCCAGCCCGGGATTTCCGCTTTGAGATTCAGCTTCGCATTTTCCGCGCTGACATAGGAGATGCCGACCTTGATATGCACCGCCTCGCCCTCCCGGGTTGAGAACGAAGCGATTCCGCCCTTCTCGCCCCGATCCGCAAGTTCAAACGGCTTGCTGAACTCCATATAGAACCAGGTGGAATGCTCGCCCCAGGCTGTCGTATTCACATACCCGCTCAGCGCGTGGTCGCCGTGGCGAACCAGCTCGCCGGAAACCTCGGCCTTACCGCAATATTTCACTCCCTGGCTTAAATCAATCAACACGCGGGCCGAGTCCGATTCCGGGAAGATGTAACGATGAATCGCCGCGCGTTTCGTGCAGGTCATCTCGGCGGTGATGTTCATCTTGTCAAAGACCGCCTTGTAATAGCCGGGCTCCGCCGACTGCTGCTCCTTCGTGCAGGAGACGGTGGTTCCAAGCTCCGCTTCACCTGTAACCGGAAGCAGCACCAGCACGCCATAGGAACCGCAACCCGTTCCCTGCAGGTGGGTATGATTGAAGCCGATCATCTCGCCGATGTTATTATTATATCCACAAGGTGCCTGAGGCCGATTGAACGGCCCGGGCGAAATCATGCCGAACGGACGGATCGCCGCCGGCGAACACTGCGCGGACGATGCGGACCCCAGAAAAACATTCACCCGATCGACATACGACCCGGCTCGACTATCCGCCAAGGCCATCAAGACCACGGCGATACATACAAAACTTTTCCCCCTCATAGTCTATCTCCAAAAAAACGGGGACCTCACATCAACCCGGGGGCTTCCACTGGATCTTCAAAATCCCTGATTAGCTTCCGCAGATTCTTCTTTAAACGTTCCTTGGTTTCCTGATATTCAGGATTCCTGTACTGGTTTCTTATCTCATCGGAATCATTTTTCAGGTCAAACAGCTCCCACTGGCACGACTCGTCCATTGCCGGATAATGAATCAATTTATACCGATCCGTTCGCACACCGATCATCTCAGGCAGCTGCGGTCCATGACGATAAAAGTGATAATAGAAAGCCTCGCGAACCTTTTCCTGTTTTCCCTCCAGAATGGGCTTTAACGATTTCCCCTGCATATCCGTCGGGATGGGTAACCCCGCCAAATCCAACATCGTCGGAGCCATATCAATATGGTTGATCATAGACGAATTGACGGTTCCGGCGTTAACCATCGGCGGATACTTGATGATCATCGGAACATGAAGAGAGGGTTCATACATCCACTGTTTATTGAAAAACCCATGCTCGCCCAGGAAGAACCCGTTGTCGGAGGTGTAGACCACGATGGTGTTTTCCTCCAACCCGTTCGCTTCGAGATAGTTGAGCACTTTTGTAATATTGTCATCCACCGACATCACCAGACGGTAATACCCTTTGATGTACATCTGATAGATAGCGGACAGCTTCTGATCACCGGTCAGTGTATTACGCTGCTCTTCCGTCAGCCATTCCAGAAACTGCGGCCGAATCTCCAGCCGGTTGTTTTTCATAATTTTCTGAATTGCGAAGGGCGTCCGACCGGCATAATCATCATGCAAGGTCGCCGGCTCAGGAAGGAAACCATCCTTCAGAAAATCCTCATAACGCGGTGCCGGGACATAGGGTTCGTGGGGCGGTTTGGGATGCAACAGCATACAAAACGGCTTTTGCGGATCCCGCTGATCAAGCCACTTAAGAGCCTCATCCGTAATGACATCAACCCCATACCCCTTCAGTATCCGTCCATCTTTCTGCCATTCTTTAGAACGCGGCTCCCAAGACACCCAAGGAACTCCGGATTCCCACACCTTGGGATCCTTTGGCATCCCCTGCATTTTCATTACGCAGTAATGGTCGAAGCCGGTCGGTTGTGTAAGCAAATGCCATTTGCCGAACAACGCCGTCTGATACCCTGCCTGCTGCAACAGCTTCGGATACGTCTGCTGCGAACCGTCGAAAGGCTGATTTAAATGGGTTACGCCATTTTTGTTCGAGTATTTTCCGGTAAGCAACGCCGCACGCGACGGGGTACAAAACGAATTGGGTGTCAAAGCATGCTTAAAACGCATCCCTCCACGCGCCAGGCGATCCAGGCCGGGCGTCTGGATATCCTTATTCCCGTAGCAGCTGATCGCATTCGGGGTATGGTCATCGGCCATGATGAACAAAATATTTGGCTTCGAAGCCACAGCCGAAGTCATATTCAATCCCAGCAGCAATCCCAGGAACAGGCAGGTTTTGTTGGTATTACGCATTATCGTATTCCTTTATTTTAGATTCCTGCTCTCGGCATGATTCCTGAATTCCTCAAAAAGACGCTCCGTCCGTTCCGGATGGGTCTTTGATAAATCGTTCTTCTCGGAAAGATCGTCTGCCAGATTAAAGAGTTCAAACTGCGCGAGTTTAACGGCTTCCATTTTCCGGACGCGCGACTTCGAAACCAGCTTCCAGTCGCCATCCCGAATCGCCCCCCGGTTAACCATCATCCCCAGGCGCTTGTACGTTTGTGATGGATCCAGCAACACAGATAAAAAGCTATGACTGTCCGGGGCACTATCCGGATAGCTCTTCGCCAGATCCACCTCCAGCAACTCAGCAAAGGTCGCAAACAGATCAGTCAAATTGATAACCGCCTTCGTTTGTATATTTTCCGCAACGCGACCGGGCCACTTGACAATAAACGGCATACGATGCCCGCCTTCCCAGCTATCCGCCTTTTGCCCGCGAAGGCCGCCCGACGAGTCATGTCCGACTGCGGCCATACCCTTCACTGCCGGGGGGCTGGCCCCATTGTCGCTGGTGAAAATCAACAGGGTGTTTTTATCGAGGCCCGTCTCCTTCAGGGCGTTATTGATCTGCCCGACCACATCATCGAGCTGCATGACAAAATCACCATAGCCCCCTGCTCCACTTTTTCCCTTGAACGCCGCACTGGGCACCCAGGGCTGATGGGGAATCGGTGATGCATAATAGAGAAACAAAGGTTTGGGTTCCTTCGCGGCCGCGTGGGCATGGATCAGCTCAATCGCCTCCCGGCAAAACGACGGACTGGCATCTTCCGGCCTGTATCCCGGAGACATCATGACCTTCACTTCAACCGGCTTTCCTTCTCCGCGATATTTATTAACGGTTCCCTTTTCGGTGGGAAAGCCCACTACATTGCGGTCCCGGATATCGCACAACGGCGACGCCCCAAGAGAAGAATGAATGCCGTAGAACGAATCAAAGCCACGGTCCACCGGGCCGCCGTTGAGCGGCTTGGAAAAATCGAAAGCGGGTCTTTTGCCCCATTGATCCATCTCGAAACCAAGGTGCCATTTCCCAATCATTTTCGTGGTATAGCCCTGCTCCTTCAACAGCGAAGCAAGGGTCATTTCATCCACAGCAATAATGGGATCACCGCGGCTCAGCAAAGTATTCAGAACACCGGTCCGAACCGGGTTAATCCCGGTCAACAGCCCATAACGCGAAGGCGTACAAGTACTACCCGCCGAATGCGCGTCCGTGAAAAGCAGCCCCTCCTTGGCCAATTGATCAATGTTCGGCGTTTTGATTTTAGATTCCGGGTTATACACCCCGCAATCCCCGCGGCCCATATCGTCGGCAAGGATAACAATAATATTGGGACGTTCCGCCACAGACGCCTGTGCCGCGAACAAAACCGTGACAACGCCCAATACCGAAAACAATACGCTTTTCACCTTCTTAATCACTTCTCTGTTTCTCCATACAGAATTGGCCAGCCTCCAAAAGAACAGAAGTCACGCCAAAACAGGTAGTAATATGCCATTTTCGCGGAATCTGCCCATCCTCCGTTTGGATGATGTCCTCCGGTCAGGCAGGATGCATAACGGGCCGATCCGAAGCTCAACGCCTATTTCGAAAAACTCAGTCGTCAGAAAGGCAAGCATGACGCCAACGCCATCATCGCGGCCAAATTTGCTCGCGCTGTCTACTTTATGCTCGACCGCAAAACCGGGTTCTCCCGGGAGATGCTACTGAAAGGCACCCGATGATTTTTAAGGAGGCGGCGGAGATCCGGAGAGTCTAACTGGGACATCATGGCCATCTTGTGAATTCAACGAAGTAACATGGGGAAACCCGAAAACGTTGGAATAGAAAACGGCCCGTACCCGATCGCTTGAATGGAACCGCCGCCTCCGGTTTTTATAACCTGATTTGAACAAGGAGCCGACCCTGCCTCCCGAAGCGCAGCGCAGATAATTTCCGCAGGAAATAGTGACCAGAGGGA
>Ga0307990_1004023_pt1 | contig 10941 bp, 7 predicted proteins | sample EllFjometagen129_FD_203168 | JGI IMG/M metagenome (GOLD analysis project Ga0307990, IMG submission 203168) | Marine microbial communities from Ellis Fjord, Antarctic Ocean - #129 | ecosystem: Environmental > Aquatic > Marine > Unclassified | place: Southern Ocean | collected 2014-10-08
CCGTGAGAGGGCCTTGATCTTGAAGCCACTTTCTACGAGGGGCAACCATGAGAGTTCCTCGGGCAGACCAGCCTCTTTCAGTTTCTTGAGAATCATGGGCCGGTAGAGTCCTGATCTTTGATAGGAACTGATGAAGAAACTTTTTTCAAAGGTTTGAAAGCGTTTGATCTCCTTCTGCACGTCGGCATTCATAATCAGTGGCACCTCGCTCTGGTGCCCCGTGGCAACATTACTCCTCGCTGTGTAGATCTCCAGGATTCTTTTTGCTATAAGAAAGCGGAGATCGTCTTTCTGCCAGGATATATCGGGATCCCCGTCAAGGTCGATTATGAGGGAATAGGCATCGTCCAGCAACCCCAGAGCACCGTCCAACTCCCCCTTTTCCCACAGATTTTGAGACTGCCCGAGAAGTTCCAGTGCCTCGTCAGTCTTTTCCTGTCCCTGATTTTGGATTTCACCGGTACTCTCTTTCGACTCGGAGTTTACCCTGTTTTCGTTCTCGACTTTCACATTGGATGGGAGTTCTTCTGTGGAATGGTCTTCTATCTCTTCCTTACTTTCTGAGACACTTTTCTCATTGACGATGCTTTTGGGAACAATGTCTTCTTCCTTTGCTATTGAAAGAGGCGTTTCTTCCTGTCCCTTATTCTCTAAGGTAATTGATTCTCTCTCGGCTTGTTCAATTACCTTTGACTCTCCCTTTTGTTCTTCAAGGGCAATTGTTTTTTTCTCTTCTTCAAGGACAGTTGATTCCCTCTGAGGAGCAACGGGGGGTGAGACCTGTTGTGTGTCTATTTGAATTGGATATGTACATGAAATAAATAATAAAGAAACCAGACAGGTGGAAACGAGTAAACCTCTCAACTTGATCATAAAAAGAAACTCCCATTCAACAGTTATGCAGCATGACTAAACTATTTTGTTTATAATTGCAATGAATAAAAAACTTTACGAATCAGTACAAAGTCATTTTCGAGCGGATTTGAGCATTTCGGAAAACAGCTGATAGCAGTGGTTGGCGTTAAGAAAATCTAATTGTTTGAGTTCCTTAGTACGATTTTTAGCCAGGTGCCGAAATCATCCCCGGAATGGTCATCAAGCGAGAAAACTGACCTTTTACCGGACCATCAAACTTGTCTCAGTGGACAATAGTGAGTCACCGGATAAAGAGTTAACCCAGCAGTACGAGTCTGTTTAAAAGAGGCAAACCAATCAGCTCATAAGGTATGCTTCCATCAAATCATTAATGTCTCCGTCTAATACCCTGTCCACATTTCCCACTTCCATGCCTGTCCTGTGATCCTTTATCAATTTATAGGGGTGAAGAACATAGGAACGTATCTGACTTCCCCATGCAATCTGCTTTTTACCCTTATTCATTTCCTTCATTTTTTCACTTTTTTCTCGCAGTTTCATCTCGTATAGCCTTGACTTTAAAACCTTGAGAGCCGTCGCCTTATTTTTATGCTGTGATCGTTCATTCTGGCACTGAACAACAATTCCTGTGGGCATGTGCGTAATCCTGATGGCGGAATCTGTCTTATTGACGTGCTGGCCGCCCGCGCCACTTGCCCTGTAGGTATCTATGCGGAGGTCATTTTCATCGAGTTCGACGGGCACATCGTCACTAACCTGTGGATAGACAAATACTGAGGCAAATGATGTGTGTCGCCTCCTGCCGGTATCGAAGGGTGATATGCGTACAAGCCGGTGAATTCCCACTTCAGCCTTTGCATATCCGTATGCATATGGGCCGTCTATGGTTACTGTCACACTCTTTGTGCCCGCTTCATCACCTGCCTGAAAGTCTATGATTTCAGCGGTGTAATCGCGTCTCTCCGCCCATCTGAGATACATGCGCAGAAGCATCTCCCCCCAGTCCTGGGCCTCCGTACCACCGGCTCCTGCATGGATGGTCATGATGGCACTTCCCGGATCCTCTTCATTGCCTAACATCATCTTAAATTCGTCATTTCTGACAGACGATTCAAGGTCATCGAGATTGTCTTTAACCTCCTGAAGCGTATTATCGTCATTTTCTTCCTTGGCCATCTCAAAGAGCATCGTCAATTCCTGGAGAGTCTTTTTCTTATCATTAAGGTTTGTTATTACCTGTTCCAGATTATTTTTTTCTTTGAGGATATCTCTGGCCTTTTCATGGTCACTCCAGAAATCCTCCTTTTGTGCCTCCTTCTCCAGTATCCTTATTCTCTTTTCCTTTTCATCTATTTCAAAGATAACCTCGAAGTGTATCTATTCTTTTCTCCAATTCCTTTAAGGTTTCATAAATAGTCTCTATCATCTCTAACTCTCCTCTTCAGTGAAAATAAAAATACAAATACAACAAGGACAATACAGATATATATGAACACATTACCATAGGTTCCATAAAATGTACTGCACTGTAATAACTTTACCCTTCCATTGAGGACCGATCTTTCAAAGAGTTCCGTCCTGGAAGTTATCTTTCCCCGGGGATCGATTATTGCGCTTATCCCCGTATTGGCCGCCCGTATAAGGTAGCTCCGGTTTTCCACTGCGCGGAACGCAGCCATTGTCAGATGCTGGTAAGGCGCCGATGTCCTGCCATACCAGGCATCATTCGTTACGTTTACGAGGAGCATGCTCCCCTTTTTTCCGAATTCCGCACTGATTGCGGGAAAAATTGCCTCATAACAAATCAAAATACCGATCTTCTTGCCATCCATTACCACGGGGTTTATGTCCTCGCCTGTTATGAAATCTCCGGCGCCGACAACCAGCTTTTCGACAAAGAAGAGAAGTCTCTTCAGCGGAACATATTCTCCAAAAGGTACGAGGTGCATCTTATCGTATCTCCCGATGACATCGCCCTCGGGAGATACCATGTATGCGCTGTTTTTAAAAAAATATCTTTCCTTGTCGCTTACATAACTGGGACTGCCAAAAAGGAGATATGATCCCGTATGTCTGGCGATATCTAAAATATTCCTGTGCATCTCATCGATGTTCTGAAAGTAAAAGGGGGCGGCAGTCTCGGGCCAGACTATAAGCCTCGGTTTTGTCTTCGATGCCTTGAGCGACAACTCACGGTATATCCTGAGCGTATCCGACTGATACTGAGGATCCCACTTGACGGACTGGTCTATATTCCCCTGAATAAGCGAAACATTGACAGGTGAAATGTCCTTCAGTAAGTTTTGCACATCTTCGATACGATAGACTCCATAACCCATGACGAGAAGGACGACCAGTATACCCGAGGTCACTTCTGTGAGAATTGTTCCCCTCCTACTTTTTATCAGTACATCGTAGATAATACAGTTTACCAGGACAATCAAAAAGGTTATCCCGTAGATCCCCGTAACATCTGTAATCTGTATCAGTAATGTAATATCATATTGAGAATAAGCAAGGTTTTCCCAGGGAAAGCCCGTCAGAAAATGTGATTTTACAAATTCAAGTACTGTCCACACCAAGGGGGCCGCATAAATCTCCCTTACTCCCCTCTTTCTGAAATAGACCAGGGCCACTGAAAAGAGGGAGACATAGAGGCTCAGATAGAGTGCCAGGAGAACCATGATGGAAATACCGAGGTAGAGGGGCAAATATCCGTAATGCACTACCACGAAAGAAACCCAGTATATGATCCCTATATTGTAGACGAGCCCTGTTGTCAAGCCTATGAAGAATGCCTCTGAAAGGGATTTGCCCTTCAGGGCGCAGAGAAGGGGAATGACGGCAACCCATATAAGATATTGGAATTCATATTTTGGAAAAGAAATGAAGAGTAAGATTCCCGAGGCCAGCGATAGAATGAATGCCTTCCTGTCCATATTATGAGATATTCCTTAGTGCCTCTTGATCTGTTCCTTTTATCCTCACCCGTTTAATCCTTCTCTCGTCTGCAGACTCTATAACCATCTCCAGGTTATTGTACCTGACCTTCTCTCCCGTTACGGGAATCTTCTTGATTATATGAAAGATAAACCCTCCCAGGGTTTCGAACTGCCCCTCGGGGACCTCTATGCCGAAATATTCCTCAAATTCTTCTATCTCTACCCGGCTGTCAACAAGTACATCTCCCTCGGGGAGTGTAATGAAGGGATCATCCTCTTCGTCATGCTCGTCACGAATCTCACCGACGATTTCCTCAATCAGATCTTCCAGTGTAACCAGTCCCGAGGTGCCGCCATATTCATCTATTACGATGGCCATATGCGATTTCTTTTCCTTCAACTCATGAAAGAGGAGATTTACACTTTTTGTTTCCGGAATAAAGTAGACCTTTCTCACAACTGACTGAATATTCTTGTCCACATTCTCTTCCGACGAAAACCCTATCAGATCCTTTACATTTAAAATTCCAATAATGTTATCAATATGTTCATCATAAACAGGCATCCTTGTATGGCCTTGCTTCGAAATGAACTGCAGAATGTCTTCAATCAATGAATCGCTGCTGACTGCAATTATTTCCGTCCGGGGCACCATAACTTCCCGAACCATTTTCCCCCTCATTTCAAGGACACTCTTTATCATGTCGCCAGATTGCTTGTCTATGGTGCCATCGGCTATTCCGGTTTTGATGATTGATTGTATCTTATCTTCAAGGAAGGACAATTTGTTATTTTTGTAACTCTTCAAGAGGATCCCGGCTATCCAGGCTTTTAATTTTTCGGTAAAAATCTTCCCCCTCCTTATTGTATTGCAGTCTCTCTGTTTTCTTCGGTTTTACCTTATATTATGCCTGACAAAAAGGCAAGAATCGAATTTAGCCTCATATACATCTTGAAGTATATGGTTACATATTATAGACTTACACATCACTCTAAAATTGTTCAAAGAGCAGGGCGGTATTTCCTCACTATGAAGACAGACAAAGAGTTAATAAACGAACTGGAAAGCATGTATCGTCAAGTGGCGGAGGAAAACATTGGAGACACAAAATCGGCATTGCAAAAGATTCCCCTGGCGTTGGAAACCGATTCCACGGAAAGGCAGACGCCTCCACCCCGACGCCCTAAAACCGGAATTTTTTTGCTAAGCCTTTTTTTAATCCCCTTAATGGGCTTTTTCCTCTGGCCTCAGATATATCACGAAGGATTGACCAAGTCAGGAGATAAGATTTACCCCGTACGAACAAACAAAATCACGGGAGGGAAGAGTTACTTTTATAAAGACAAGTGGAGAAGTAATCCCCTACCGACGGCCAGGCCCGTCAGGTCGCCCATCACGATTTCGATGGAATCGCCTCCCCCGATGATTGACGATGCGGAAAAAGTACCGCTATCAACGGTTCCACCATCACATGAGGGAAGATACACGATACAGATCAAGGCTATTAAGGATTTCAAAAAAGTGAATGATTTTTTGGCACTGCTTCAAAAGAGGGGCTTTAAACCTTTTTGGGAAGAGGTCACAATCAAGAATAAAGGGATCTGGTACAGGATTTTTATCGGACGTTTTTCAGACACATCTGAAGCAACAAAATACCTCAACGAAAATAAGATCGCTGTCTCCTATCCGGGGAGTTTCGTTCAGAAGGTCTCTTCCAATCTGTCTTAGCCTTCAAGCCTTTTCATATAGCGCTCTACCACACCGTCAACATCATCGGAAAAGTAATGCACATAGGCCTTCAAGAATCCCTTCAAATGAAATCTTGAAGGAAGGTTATCGAATTGATCATTTTCAATGTAGCGCAAGAATTCGATCCATATTTTTGTTCGCTCGGCAATATTCTCTAACTTTATCCCCGTCTCCTTTCTCATCCGTGTCAGGTCCATACCCGTTATGGTCTCCTGTGCAAGGATCTCCTCGTGGATTGCCGTTCTTTTCTTTCCCGAAATTTCAGATTGCACGGCTGCTTTTGGCGGTGTGGTTTTCTGCTTTGGCTGATACATCGGTCTTTTGTTGACCTTACTCTTGTGCAACTCTTCATCCAGTACACCCAACCTGATCAACATCTTGTCATATTCCGCTCTCGTCTTCTCATTAACCAGCGTGGAAAATGCCGCTTCCAATCGTGCAAGTATCTTCGCCCTTTCTCCTTCTGAGAAGAAGGAATAACTTGCCAGTGAGCTGTCCTGATAGACCTGCAGGGCTGTATTATAGGCGTGCCTCACCTCAAAAGGTGTGGCATCAAGAGTGATATCGAGCATTTCGTAGTAGTTTAGCTTCTCAAATAATTTCATTGTAGTTAACTACCCGTCAATAGTACGTTGTTGCAAATCTCTCTCAGATCGGTCGTTGTTTGCGTGTATGGATACTTATACACGAAGGCCGTTTTTTTGCATACGGCATCGTGAACCCGATCGTCAAATCCAACATTCCCCAGAAAATGCATTTTGATTCCAACATGTTTTTCTATGATTTTGCACATGAGAACACCGAGATTTGGGTTATCCTGCTGTCGCATTTGGTTGATAACCAGCTTAAACTTCAGTTCCGACAGATTCTTTTCTATGAGCTTACCCTTTTCCGGATCGTGCTCTTTCACTATATCTATGAGATCTTCAAGATAATCTATTGTTCCGCTCTTATTTTTCGCCGTTGCCTTTTCGATAATGCTTCTGAAATCGTGTACGCTGAGCATATGCCGTATTTTTCTGACATATACGGAGCGCGTCAGTCGGTATACATTTTCTATCGATGTCGGTTCCGGTGTGGTCACAAATATACCTGAATTGGACATCATGAAAAAATCTATGGTATTAAAGGAGGTCCCGGCACCGAGATCTAGCAGGATATATTCGTACGGAAGTTTTGATATGGCTCTCAAAATCTTTAACTTTTGCATATAGATGATGTTGGCCATATCCAGATTGTTCCTGGCGCCACTGATCATAAAGAGATTTGGAACGGATGTCTTAATTACCACCTCGCCAAGCGTCTTTACATTATGGTTTATAAAATCCGATAAACCTCTTTCCGGATCGGATATGCCCATTATGGTATGCAGGTTTGCGGCACCAAAGTCGGCATCTATAAGGAGGGTCTTTTTGCCGTGCATGGCTAGTAAAATACCGAGACTGCCCGTCAGAAAACTTTTCCCCGAGCCTCCCTTGCTTCCACCTATTGGCCAAATATGCTTCACAGGTTACCTCCGCGTGAAAGTCTGTGGGAGAATATAACATATTCTCATAATTTTCAAGCAGTTTGATCTCGCCTAGAATCAAAAAGGGGTTAACTTTGCAGTTAACCCCTTTTATTGTTGGCGGGGTCGATGGGACTCGAACCCACGGCCTCCGGCGTGACAAGCCGGCGTTATAACCAACTTAACTACGACCCCGAATATGCATGGTAGGCGGAACAGGACTTGAACCTGTGACATCCACGGTGTAAGCGTGGCGCTCTCCCAACTGAGCTACCCGCCCTCGCCCGACATGGATGCATTAATAAACCAAAAACACAGCTGCTGTCAAGCAATTTGTAATGTAAAATTCAGGCATTTACATATATTTCTTTTGCTTCGGTAAATTCCCTTTTGGTGGAAGATTTTTCTTCTCTTTTTTCCACTTCCTCAATGAGTGCAATGTGCAACACCTCATCTACGCTCTCGACAAACACAACCTCTATCTCCTTCAACACCTTTGCAGGAATATCAGCCATATCTCTCTCGTTTTCCCTGGGGATAATGACTGTTTTGATGTTTCCCCTGTGTGCAGCCAACAGTTTTTCCTTCAATCCCCCTATGGGCAATACCCTTCCTCTCAGTGTAATTTCTCCGGTCATGGCAATATCACTCCTCACTTTCCTCTTGAGAAAGGATGAAGCGATTGTTGTAGCTATTGCAATTCCCGCCGAGGGACCATCCTTCGGAATTGCTCCCTCAGGGACATGGACATGTATATCCGATTTTTTATGGAAGTTGTCATCAAGCCCCAGTTCGGCTGCTCTCGATCTTACATATGTCAAAGCAGCCTGGGCAGATTCCTGCATCACATCTCCCAGTTTTCCAGTCAGTATGAGTTTACCCGATCCGCGGACCACGGAAGATTCTATGTACAGGAGTTCTCCTCCCACCTCTGTCCATGCCAGCCCGATCGACAATCCAATCTTGTCCTTCCCTTCCGTCTCTCCAAATCGATACCGGGGTACACCGAGAAGCGTTTCTATAGATTTTGATGTGATCTTGATTTGCTTCTTCGCTCCGTTCGTAACAATTTTCCGCGCCACTTTTCTACAGACCGAGGCGATTTCCCTCTGAAGGCTCCTGACACCGGCCTCTCTCGTATAGCTTCTGATTATTTTCAGCAGTGACCCCTCGCTGAAATTTATATTATCCTTCTTCAGGCCATTCGCTTCCATTTCCTTGGAAACGAGATACTTCTTTGCAATGTTCAGTTTCTCCGGTTCCGTATATCCGGCAATTCGTATGACTTCCGTTCTGTCCTGAAGGGCCGCCGGAATCGTCTGTAAAACATTGGCTGTCGTTATGAACATGACATCCGACAGGTCATAATCCACTTCGAGATAATTGTCATTGAAGGCAAAATTCTGCTCGGAATCAAGCACCTCCAAGAGAGCCGAAGCCGGATCTCCCCGGAAATCAGAGCTGAGCTTATCAATTTCATCGAGGCAAAAGACAGGGTTGTTTGAGCCCGCCTTTTTCAACAACTGGACAATTTTACCCGGCATCGCTCCAATATAGGTCCTTCTGTGCCCCCTGATTTCGGCTTCATCCCTCAGGCCACCCAGCGATAACCTCACAAAATCCCTGTTCGTTGCCCTGGCAATGGATTTTGCAATCGATGTTTTTCCCACACCGGGAGGACCCACCAGACAAAGGATAGAACCTTTTTTCTTGTCTGCCAGTATCTGTACCGCCAGATATTCAAGGATTCTCTCTTTCACCTTTTTCAGACCGTAGTGATCTTCCTCTAAGACTGCCTCCGATTCACTCAGGCTGTTCGTCGTCTCCTTCTTCTCATCCCAGGGAAGAGCAAGGACCCAGTCTATGTAGTTCCTCACAACCGTCGATTCCGCCGACATAGGTGCCATCATCTTCAGCTTTTTGATCTCTTTTTCTATCTTTTTATGGGCCTCTTCGGAGAGATTCTTTTCCTCAACCTTCTTGGTAATTTCCTGTATCTCACTCTTTATGCTATCCTCTTCGCCCATCTCTTTCTGGATGGCTCTCATCTGCTCATTGAGGTAGTAATCCTTCTGCGTCTTTTCCATCTGCCTTTTGACGCGTTTTCTTATTCGTCCCTCGACCTCAAGAATCTCAATTTCGGCCTCAATCAAGGCATAGATCTTCTCAAGTTTTTCGGCCACATTATCCATCTCAAGTATCTTCTGTTTCTCGTCCAACTTTATCTGTAAATGTGATACCGATAAATTGGCAAGTTTCGAAGGATCGGTGGAAGTGGAAATGGATACTATCATCTCTGAGGGAACCTTCTTGCTCAGCTCCGCATACTTGCCCAGAGACTCGATTACATTTCTCATCAGGGCCTTGATTTTGATCTCATCTAACTCGTCAATATCATCTTCCTGTTCCTGAACCTCGACGATAAAGAAATCCGAATTGGGCACAAATTCCCCGATCCTGCCCCGCCTTTTTCCTTCGACGAGTACTTTTACCGTATCGTCGGGAAGTCTCAAGAGTTGGATTATCGTACCGATCGTCCCTATTCTGTAGATATCATCCTCACCGGGATTATCATTTTCCGCTTCCTTCTGGGCGGCAAGAAAGATACTTTTTTCGTATTTCATGGCCGATTCCAAGGCGTTAATCGATTTTTCCCTCCCCACGAAAAGGGGTACGATCATGTGGGGAAAGACGACTACATCCCTGAGTGGCAGCAACGGCACCACTATTTTTTCTTCTGTTTCGTTATGTATACTAACCATATGATTTTCTATCCTGTTTTTTCTTGCTCTTTCTCGTTTTCGATCTCACTCTTTGTTTCATAAACAAGCATTGGAATTTCTTTATTTACTACCACATCCTCGTTTATTAAACATTCCTTAACCCCCTCTCTGGAGGGTATGTCGTACATAATATCAAGCATGATATTTTCCAGAATTGCCCGCAGACCCCGGGCACCGGATTTTCTTTCCGCCGAGAGTCGCGAGATTTCTCTCAGCGCCCCGTCTGTAAAGGTAAGCTTCACATCTTCAATCTTGAACATCTTTTTGTACTGCTGCACTATTGAATTCTTGGGTTCCACCAATATTCTGACAAGATCGTCTTCCGTCAAATCATAGAGTGTGGCTATTACGGGAAGGCGCCCTACAAATTCGGGTATGAGACCGTATTTCAAGAGGTCTTCCGGTTGAATATCGGCAAGCGTTTCGCCGACGTTTCTTTCATTTTTGCTCTTGACTTCGGCTCCAAATCCCATTGAGTTGACACCGATCCTCTTTTCAATGATGTCGCCTAGTCCATTAAAGGCACCGCCGCATATGAAGAGGATATTCGTCGTGTCCACCTGTATAAATTCCTGCTGCGGATGTTTCCTCCCTCCCTTAGGGGGAATATTTGCCAGTGTGCCCTCAATTATTTTCAGAAGGGCCTGTTGTACCCCTTCACCCGATACGTCTCTGGTAATGGAGGGATTACCCTCTTTCCTCGAAATCTTGTCAATCTCATCAATGTATACAATGCCACGCGAGGCCTTTTGAACATCGTAATCGGAATTCTGTAAAAGACTCAAGATAATATTTTCAACGTCTTCACCGACATAGCCCGCTTCCGTCAGCGTGGTGGCGTCTGCTATCGTGAAAGGAACGTTGAGCATTCGTGCCAGTGTCCTGGCCAGAAGTGTCTTTCCCGACCCCGTTGGTCCTATGAGTAATATGTTGCTCTTTTGAAGTTCTACACCATCGCTACCGACATCCGAAAAAATCCTTTTATAGTGATTATACACAGCGACAGACAATGTCTTTTTCGACCGTTCCTGTCCCACCACGTACTGATCAAGAAATTTCTTTATTTCCCTGGGCGATGGAATC
>Ga0307990_1004024_pt1 | contig 10938 bp, 2 predicted proteins | sample EllFjometagen129_FD_203168 | JGI IMG/M metagenome (GOLD analysis project Ga0307990, IMG submission 203168) | Marine microbial communities from Ellis Fjord, Antarctic Ocean - #129 | ecosystem: Environmental > Aquatic > Marine > Unclassified | place: Southern Ocean | collected 2014-10-08
CAGAAAATATGAATGGAAAAATACAACGATTTATAACCAACAATTATGGTATTAGAGACGTAGATTTTACCATATACCGAATCGCAAAATACTTTTCATAGCACTCCAAAAAAAGAATTAGCCATAACTTTCCTTTTCTCCCGATAGCTCCCGTCCCGATAGCCATCAGCGAATTTATTATGGTTCTTTGATATAGTTTTTAAAGTTTTAAACACCGTATATCGAACATGTTACATTTTCATTTTTGATAATTAAATGTGGCACTATTTTTTTTGTGGATTTTCGTGTATTTGTGATTTAGTGGCATTTATTCTTTGCCACAACCTGTCCAGATTATCGGGAAAGACACCAAGACACGATGTTTAACAAATCCGCCATAATTTATTTGAATTAAGAGATTGCTCGAAAGGAGTCTCAAATTCTCCCCATGTAAGTTGTTTTGGGCTGCCACAATCGGGTACAGAACCTTTTTTATTAAATGATGGGATGAATTGATTTAGTTATAAAAAAACAAAAATTAAATTTCGTGATCCGGGATTTTTTTATCTTTAGCCAGCAAATTATGTATCAACCTCTATGATATAAGAATAATTGTTTTGAAACTTAACTAAAATTTTAGAAATATGAAAACGCTTTACTTAGTACTTATCTTAATTTTAATAACTTGCTTTACCGGTTTTTCACAAACCTGGACCGACAACCTTCCCAAGGATAAATTAAACAACGGAACCCTTACCCTGGGCGATTATCAAAAAGCCTTTGATGATTATTGGGCATCCTACAATGTTGGGGGGGGCTATTATTTGAACACCGATGGCGAAAAAGTGAAAGCCCCCGGCTGGAAGCTATTCAAACGTTGGGTATGGAAAATGGAAAATTATGTGGATGGTAAAGGAAATTTCCCCACTACTACCACTCCTGAAGAATTGGAAAAGTACTTCAAAGAAAATCCTGAATCCACAAAAAGCACCAACGGCGACTGGACAAATATTGGCTACAACCAATCACCAGGTGGATACCAGGGCATTGGCCGGATAAACACTATTGCTTTTCATCCTTTAGATGCAAACACTTTTTGGGTAGGAACCCCATCGGGTGGGATGTGGAAAACTATTGATGGTGGTTCGAGCTGGACTGTACTAACCGATAATAACGCGGTACTTGGCGTTAGTGCAATTGCAGTGACCTCTGACTACGCCACTTCAAGCACCATATACATAGCCACGGGCGACCGGGATGGAGGAAGTGGCTGGACTATGGGTGGTGGAACTTCGAACGACAATAACAGCATTGGTGTTTTAAAATCAACTGATGGCGGTTCAACCTGGAACACAACTGGTTTAAGTTTTCTCCAATCACAGAAATATCTAATCTATGATCTTTTAATTGACCCGGGAAACAACAGTCGTTTGATTGCTGCAACAGATAACGGATTATATGAAACCACAGATGCAGGTGTTAATTGGACTCTATTTTCAGGAAATGTCTGTACTGATCTGGAATTTCAACCAACAAACAGCAATGTTGTTTATGCTGCTTTTACCAACGCTAAATACGTTATTAAATATAACAAAAGCGGTAGCTGGTCATATTCTAATGTACTACTTACTGGTAGTTCAAGCCAAAGGACTGAAATTGCAGTATCAGCAAATAATGTAAATGTTGTGTATGCTTTAACCGTAAACAGTGGAAGAGGTTTAGAAGCCATATATAAATCAACCGATGCCGGAGTCAATTACACAGCGATTTTTAATGGTAGTACTATGGGAAATAATTTGTTGGGCTATAATTGCACCCCCACAACAACAACTGGTCAAGGAACTTATGATGTGTTTATTACAGCAAACCCTACTAATGCCAATGACGTGTATGTTGGCGGGATCAATGTTTGGAGGTCAACCGATGGAGGAAGTAACTGGTCCATAAAATCCCACTGGAGCGGGACATGCGGCAGTACTGTCAATACTGTTCACGCCGACCAGCATTGCTGTGAATTTCATCCAACAAGCGATGATGTTTATATTGGAAATGACGGGGGGATTTATAAATCAATAGACAATGGATCGAATTGGACTGACCTTTCAAATGGATTAACCATTAACCAGATTTATCGGCTTGGTGTTTCCCAATCGAGCAGTAATGAAGTTATTATTGGTTTACAGGATAACGGGACACACCTATATTCAGGGGGAAATTGGACATCAGATGGTGTAATGGGGGGTGATGGCATGGAATGTTTTATTGACCCAACAAATATAAACATTCAATACGGTTCATACCATGATGCAGATATTCGGAGGACAAGCAATCACTGGGACTCGAAAACTGATATCACCGCAGGCTTATCTGGGACTACAGCATGGGTAGCGCCATTTGTCATAGACCCCAATGTAAATACAACACTTTATATCGGCTGCCAGGATGTATTCAAGTCAATAGATCAGGGTACAAACTGGACACAAATTAGTACCTGGGCTGGTTCAGACCTTAAATCAATTGCAGTGGCCCCTTCGAGTTCAAGCTATATTTATGCTGCCACCAATACAACTTTTTACAGAACCAACAATGGAGGAACGAGCTGGCAGGACGTTACCACAGGTTTGCCGGGATCGGGAAATATCACCTACATCACTGTAAAGAACGATGACCCGGAAACAGTTTGGGTAACAATTGGAGGCTACAACAATGATGCAGTGTATGTATCAACCAATGCTGGTATCCACGCTACTCCTACCTGGACAAACATGTCAGCAGGTTTGCCATCAATACCTGCGATGTCAATTGTTCAAAATGTACAAAACACAAGTGCTGTTGAACTTTATGTATCGATGACCAGTGGGGTATGGATGAAACACGGTACCTCAAACTGGGTATCTTTTAATACCGGTATTCCGGCAGTATTTTGCCCCGAGCTCGAAATTTATTACGATAATACAACTCCTTCAAATAGCCGCTTGCGTGCTGCTACCTTTGGCCGCGGTTTATGGGAATCAGATCTTTTCGCACCTTCTGCTGCGCCGGTCGCAGATTTTGAAGTTGACAACGCTTTACCTGTAACAACATCAACGGAAGTAGAATTCACCGACCTTTCAAGTAATGTTTTTACATCCAGAACATGGTCATTTGATCCCACAAATGTCACCTATCAAAACGGGACAACTTCATCATCAGAGTTCCCGGTAGTATCTTTCGATCAACTGGGGGCATATTCGGTAACACTTACTGTTGAAAATGCTATTGGGAGTGATGCTGAAACCAAAACTACATATATTCATGTTGGAGAAGCCGGTAAATGGGAAAGCACTTCTTCAACTGAGTGGAGTACGATAACGAATTGGGAAAATAGGATGATTCCCACATCAGCAACAGATGTCACTATTGGCAGCCCTGCGACAACATGGCCCTCAATATCCGGCAATTTTACTATTGGCACCGATTGTAATTCTTTAACTCTTTCCGGAACATCTCAGTTTACGGTAGGTGGTGTTTTAACAATATTATCTCAAAAGCAATTAAGCTGTGCAGCTGATGCAAGCCTTAAAGTTGGCGGTAATTGGTTAAATAACGGAACATTTAGTGAAGGAACAGGCACAGTTGAATTTTATGGAGCCTCTGCTTCAAACATTACTATTCCTTCTTCAGGTATTGTATATTTGATAGATGATGATATTTCAACATGGCCAGACAATTGGAATGGAGATATTGGATCTTCAAATGGTCAGTTTGATGAATCTGCCACTTCTTATTCCGGTGGTAATTCTCCAGAAATTAGATTTAAGTATTATTATTCTTCAAGTGCTACAAGAAGAATATACTATGATGCTTTAAATACATCCGGGCTAACATCGCTTACTTTAAAATTCAGGCATTATGTTAATGACTATAACGGGTCCGACAACTATACTCTTAAAGTTCAATACAGCACTGATGGAATAAATTGGTCAGATTCAGACTGGTCATTATCGCCAACAGGAAATGTTAACGCAAATCAGGTAACAACCACACTTACCAGCGCTTCGCATGGAGTTGGTACAGAAACTTATTATATTGCATTTACTATTACTGGAAATCTATTTAATATTGATTATTGGCACATAGATGACGTACAATTGTATTTTGCTTTTGAACCAGATAACTCATTTTATAATATGGTTATCAATAAATCAAATGCTGAAGTAACCTTGATTGGAGATATATCTTTGGATAATGATCTCACCGTAAAACCTACAGCGTATCTTACCAATGCTTTCGGAAAAACCCTCACCGTTGGAAACGACCTGACCCTTGAAGCAAGCGCGAGCGGTGCTTCATCATTTATCGATAATGGAACAACCACTGTTACCGGAACAACAAATGTTCAATATTACTGTGAAACCGATTTATGGCATTATATGTCGTCATGTTTCGACCCGGGAGTCAATAATTTTGATGATTTATTTTCTTCGCCCGTACCCACCGCATTTTACCGCTGGGACGAAAGCCACAACGAATCCGGATCTACAGGATGGTGGATTGATGTTTTAATGCATGAGTGGGAAACTGGCACATTTATCGCTGGTCAGGGCTATGCTATTTCAGATTTTACTGTACCTAAAGGAACAACTTACACCCTTTCGGGATCTTTGTACAACACAACACAGCAAAGCCCTGCTATGACCAAAACCACCGCTAACACCTCTTCCCAGGGTTATAACCTGGTAGGTAATCCTTTCCCTTGTAGCATGGCAGCCAATTCAAATGCCAATGGCACTAACAATTTCCTTACTAAAAACTCCTTGGTGTTGGATGCCACCGATAACGGGATATATTTTTATGATGAAGCTTATGGTGATTACAGAACTGTTTGTAATGCCACTGCGCCTGCCTACATCAGCCGTGGGCAAGGTTTTATGGTGAAGACAAAAACCGCTGGGAATAAAGTAAGCTTTAATACGGCTGACCGTAAGCATGGAGCCGCCACTTTTTATAAAGGTGGGGATGAAACACCACGGTTTTTCCTTACAATCAATGCTCCGGAAGGTGCAACAAACCAAACCGAAATTGTTTTCATGGAAGGTATGACCAATGGTTTGGATATTTCGTATGATGCCGGAAAAATAAAAGGGAATTCTGATTTGGCCCTTTATAGCTACCTCGTGCAAAACACCAACGAAGAATTTGCCATCCAGGCACTGCCTTTTTTAACTGAACCCGTGGTTGTTCCCATTGGTTTTAATGCTGGTGTACAAGGCAATTATTCATTTACTGCCGAAATGCAGAACTTCGATCCCAACACGCCTGTCACTTTGCTTGATAAATACACATCAAAACAAGTTGATCTGGCTTCAAACCCACAGTATAGTTTTGTGGTGGGTGAGCCCGGAACTTACAACGACCGTTTCCTGATTCACTTTAAATCTGCGGTAGGCATTGAAGACGATATTATTGTAGCTAATAATTACTTCGAAATCTATACCATCGGAAATCAGGTGATTATTTCTCCATCAAATAACATTGAAGATTTCTCGGTGAGTGTGTTTAATTCGATAGGACAACTGATGGTTCAAAAGGATTTTAAAGGAAATTCAAATGAGCAGATCAATATTGCCCCTCCGGGAGCTTACATTGTGAGGGTGGTTTCTGATAAGGGTGTGGCAACAAAGAAAGTGATTGTGCGGTAATTGAACTGCACGTACAGCCCTAATATATGAAGAGACAGGAAATTGCCCTGTCTCTTTTTTTATATCTTTCCTTTCCGAAGCCCATTGTATCAGTTTACATCGGAAACAAGAAGAAGAAAAAATAGTACATTTGTTGTCAAGTCCAATATCATACCCTACCAACCTGATTATTATTAAACAAATACTATTTATTGACTGATTTTATTTATACTAATTTGCGATGAAGAAACTATTTTTATTTTCAATTATTCTGGTTTTCACATTTGCCGGATTTTCTCAAACCCATGAAGAGAAAAAAGTTATTACGAAAGGTTACAACTCCAAAAAGTTGAACGCATTAGCTCTGTCCTATAAGCTTCAGGCTGAAATAGAAAAGCGCGAAGCCATCAAAATTGCAAAGCAAAAAGGATGGGCTATTGAAAAAGAAGAGGATGGCGTATTCTATGAGCTAATGAAAATGAGTAAAGAAGGAACCCCTATTTACTATACAACTTTTAATGTTGACGCGGCAAAATCTACCAGGGCCAACACACTGCATAATGGTGGGATATTGGGGTTGAACCTGGAAGGACAAAATATGGAGGCGCATGTGTGGGACGGAGGTTTGGCGCGAACAACACACCAGGAATATGATGGTGCCGGTGGAAACAATAGGTTTTCGATTGGCGATGGTACAACGGCATTGCATTATCACTCAGCGCATGTTACGGGCACTATCATTGCATCGGGATATGTAGCAAATTCCAAAGGAATGGCACCACAAGCCGATGCAGTTGGTTACGACTGGGATTTTGATATTTCGGAAGCTACCACGGCTGCAGGCAATGGTATGTTATTATCCAATCATTCTTATGGCTGGGGTGCAGAAGACCTGCCTGATTGGTATTTTGGTGCTTATCTCAGCGAATCCAGGGAATGGGATAATCTTTTGTACAATGCACCATATTACCTGATGCTTGTAGCTGCCGGAAATGATGGAAATGACAATACATCAAACGGAATTCCCCTGGATGGAAATTCATTGTATGATAAACTCTCCGGTCATGCAACTTCAAAAAACAACCTGGTAGTTGCCAATGCCCAGGATGCAAATATTGATGCCAACGGTGATTTGGTTTCGGTAAGTATTAATACCGGGAGCAGCGAAGGCCCTACAGATGATTATCGCATTAAACCTGATATTGCCGGAAATGGTACCGGCTTGTATTCAACTTATCAAAATTCTGATAATGCATACAACACTATTTCAGGAACTTCAATGGCTTCACCCAATGTTTGCGGAACGCTTTTGCTTTTGCAACAGCATTACAATAATCTAAATTCCCACTTTATGAGGGCTGCTACTTTAAAAGGTCTGGCACTTCATACTGCTGACGATGCAGGCCCGGCAGGTCCGGACGCCGTTTGGGGCTGGGGATTGTTGAACGGCAAAGAAGCAGCAAATGTAATTACCAACAATAATGTTGAATCACTTATAAGGGAATTTACACTTAATGATGGAGATAATTATTCGATGGATGTGGTTTCGGATGGTATGAATGGTTTGCTTGTTTCTATTTCATGGACTGACCCTGCCGGAACTACAAATGACGGAATTGCAAATGACAACACGCCTGCACTTGTTAACGATTTGGATCTAAGGCTTACTCAAGGTGGCAGTACGTATTATCCCTACAAGCTAACCAGCATTACCACAAATGGTACCGGGGATAATTTGGTTGACCCTTATGAAAAAATTATTATCAGCGGGGCTTCAGGAACTTATACTGTTACAGTTACACACAAAGGAGGTTTATCCTCCGGCTCGCAGGCATACTCGATGATCATTAGTGGTTTAAGCAATGCAGCAGCTCCTGTTGCTGAATTCTCAGCCGATAACTTTTACCCAATTAACTCAAATAATTGGGTAACATTTTCCGATTTGTCATATCAAAACCCCACTTCCTGGACTTGGACAATCACCCCCACAACTATTAATTTTGTTGATGGCACAAGCTCAGGTTCACAAAACCCATCTGTTTCCTTCACAGCGCCCGGAGCTTATAACATTTCCCTCCAAACAACAAATTCCTATGGAAATAACTCGGAAGGCAAAACGGCTTACATCCACGTAGGCCAACGCGGTTTATGGATGGGTTCCGGCTCCACCAACTGGAATACATCAACAAACTGGGAAAACCATGAAATTCCACCTGCAACAATTGATGTTTCCGTCACCACGGCTGCAAGCAATTGGCCCGTGAAAACAGGAAATTTGGTTATTGGATCAGATTGTAACAACTTAAACTTTGGTACAGGATACACTGAACTTTCTGTAACAGGCGACTTAATTATATATTCAGGAAAAACCCTTTATGTTGATCCTAACGGAAATCCGCTTATTAAGGTGGGCCACAACTGGCTCAATAATGGAACTTTTACACCCGGTCAAAGTACCGTAATTTTTACTGATGGTGCCAATGCACAAATTACCGGCAGCCCGGTTATTCAAACCATTTTTTATGATGGCTTTGAAGGATCAAATAACTGGAGCCTTTCGGGTGAATTTGAAATTGATGCCCCGGCTGGCCTTGGAGGTAGTTATGGTAATGCTGACCCGGACAACGCTTATGCAGGTTCAAAGGTTTTAGGGGTGGATTTAACAGGAATAGGTTCTGATGATGGTGATTACGAGGCATCACTTTCAGATCGTGCCTATCAAGCTGTTTCACCAACTATTAATTGTACAGGATTTTTTGATGTTACTATGAATTTTCAAAAATGGTTAAATGTTGAAGGAGATCAATATGACAATGCTTATATTGACATTAGCGACGATAATGGATCAAACTGGAACAATATCTGGGAAAATGATGGTACAACAATCACCGATGATTCCTGGAATTTGCAAATACTTGATATTTCATCTTATGCAGATAATCAGGCGGAAGTGAAAATCAGGTTTTGTATTGGGGCCACTGACGGAGCATGGCAATATAGCGGCTGGAATATCGATGAGCTATTGATTAGCGGAAGTGTTGGCAGGGCAGAAGTCTTTAATAATCTTTCAATCGATAAATCAGAAGCTGAGGTATCAACCGTAGGAGATGTCACAGTAAATAATTTGGTTTTAAAGCCCCAATCATGGTTTACGAATTCTTCAGGAAACACCCTTACCATTGGAAACGAATTAACCCTGGAAGCAAATGAAAATGGTACTGCATCTTTTATCGATAATGGAACAACTACTGTTACAGGGGCAACAAAAATCCAATACTATTGCGAAACTAATTTGTGGCACTACATTTCAGCCTGCTTTGATCCGGGGGGGGACACTTTCAGCCAATTATTCCCGAGTCTCGTACCCACCGAATTTTACCGTTGGGACGAAAGTCACACAGAACAAGGTTCAACCGGTTGGTGGATTGATGTCCTGATGCATGAATGGGGAACCGGCACATTTATCCCTGGCCAGGGCTATGCCATTTCGGATTTTACCAAAGGAACTATCTATACGCTTTCTGGTTCTTTGTACAACACAACACAGCAAAGCCCGGCCATGACCAAAACCACCGGTAGCTCCTTCGAAGGCTATAACCTGGTGGGTAATCCCTTTCCAGGCAGCATGGCCGCCAATTCCAATGCCGATGCCACTGATAATTTCCTTACAAATAATTCGACAGTTTTGGATGATACCAAAAATGGTATTTACTTTTATGATGAAGCTCATGGCGATTACCGGACAGTGAGCAATGCTTCTGCTGCGGCTTACATCAGCCGTGGGCAAGGTTTTATGGTGAAGACAAAAACCCATAATAACAAAGTAAGTTTTAATGCTGCCGATCGCAAACACGGGGTAGCTCCATTTTACAAAGGTGGCGATGCGGCGCAAAGATTCTTCCTAACAGTAACAAACCCTGAAAATGCAGAGAATGAAACCGAAATTGTTTTCATGGAAGGTATGACCAATGGTTTGGATATTTCGTATGATGCCGGAAAAATAAAAGGGAATTCTGATTTGGCCCTTTATAGCTACCTCGTGCAAAACACCAACGAAGAATTTGCCATCCAGGCACTGCCTTTTTTAACTGAACCCGTGGTTGTTCCCATTGGTTTTAATGCTGGTGTACAAGGCAATTATTCATTTACTGCCGAAATGCAGAACTTCGATCCCAACACGCCTGTCACTTTGCTTGATAAATACACATCAAAACAAGTTGATCTGGCTTCAAACCCACAGTATAGTTTTGTGGTGGGTGAGCCCGGAACTTACAACGACCGTTTCCTGATTCACTTTAAATCTGCGGTAGGCATTGAAGACGATATTATTGTAGCTAATAATTACTTCGAAATCTATACCATCGGAAATCAGGTGATTATTTCTCCATCAAATAACATTGAAGATTTCTCGGTGAGTGTGTTTAATTCGATAGGCCAACTGATGGTTCAAAAGGAATTTACTGGTAATTCAAATGAGCAGATCAATATTGCCCCTCCGGGAGCTTACATTGTGAGGGTGGTTTCTGATAAGGGTGTGGTAACAAAGAAAGTGATTGTGCGGTAGAGTAAAACTGTCAGAAAACATTGCTGTGTATTACAGCCAGGGATACATCAGGATAATTATTCCGGAAGAAATTGCAGGACAATTATTGATAAGTAACATTTTGGGGCAAAGTGTTTTTAATAAAAAGATGAGCATTCAAAAAGAGACTGTGATTCCGGTTCACAATTTGATGCCCGGTGCTTATTTTGTAAGGATTACAGATGGTAAACAAATCATGAATAAGGAGTTTGTAGTGTTTTAACAGGGGAATTTATTAAATATGGGATAATTATTTAGGTGGTGGAATTGAATACCAAATCGTCATGACCCCATCCTGCCGAGCTTTGCTTGTGCATGCACGAGACTTCGTCTCGGCACCGATCCTTCTCCGCCAGCTGGCGGAAAGGGAGACCAGCCGCACAAACCACTGCAGCGGCCAGTGGGATGGCATCCTCCCCTTTTAGGGGGAGCTAGAGGGGGTCTTAGATCGCGGCCATTTGATTGGGGACTGATAAAACAGTTAAATAGTAACAATGTGGGAATGGCAGGTATTGGTAAGAAGCTGGAGTACATAGGCCTCTCAGTCGCTATGCTACCAATGACAAGATTTTGTAACATGGAGATTACCAGCCTCGTGGCAAGGCGGGCAAATGACAAAATAGATTTCTCAGTCGCTGTACTCCATCGAAATGACCCCGTCCATTGATTGATTTGGGAGGAGGGTAGTGGGGGGGGGGGGGGCCCCCCAAACCACCA
>Ga0307990_1004026_pt1 | contig 10937 bp, 21 predicted proteins | sample EllFjometagen129_FD_203168 | JGI IMG/M metagenome (GOLD analysis project Ga0307990, IMG submission 203168) | Marine microbial communities from Ellis Fjord, Antarctic Ocean - #129 | ecosystem: Environmental > Aquatic > Marine > Unclassified | place: Southern Ocean | collected 2014-10-08
TATTTAATAGCATATTCATCTAGTTTATTCTTAATATCTTGAAAAGACATTGCGGGGTTTGGTCTTCCCACGTTAATAAATAATAATTTCCCTTTGATATATAAAGCAAGATGAAGATATTGTAATTGTCTATCATGACCAATTATAACCATTGTCTTACCTGGTAATTTTATTACGTTACAACTCATAACTCCTCCCTTTGGTAATTAATGGTGGGGGTGGCCAGACACCAGCATTCTGAAGTATTGACCGGCAACGCCGGAGCAAATTCCACGTATCCAAGTATCTAGTTTTACCCACGCCCCCCACCTCACTTAATTCCTAATTATTTTGGTAGCCTTTCTTAGACCACTACGATAGCCACTTGATTTACCTATCCTCTCAGCTTGCTTAAGAATTCGCTCAGCAGTTTGGAGATCAGTTGCCTTTTGAATGGCAGATAGTAACCTTGATAGAGTTCCTCTCAACATAGGGCACCCCCTTTTTTCTTTTTTAGGAAGATCTATGTATTTCTTACATAAATCAATCCTTTTGGTCGATATAGTATTTTACTTTTCCTATAACTTACAGGGAAATCATTATTAAACTTTGTTCTTAAAGTTATTACATTTTTCTTCAATGACCTTATTGATCCAATCACTACACCCTTTGTCCGATGTCTTGCCTTTACCACATCAAAGTGCCTAAATCCATTCTTTTCTGTACACTTCTTAGTTGGATTATCTTCCCAAATTTTTGACCTTCTCGGAATTATTAGATATAGTTTACACGCAAATTTATTCATCCCTATCATTGCAGCCGCATCTCTTGACGCCGATTCGAACTTTCTCCTCGACCCACAGAGCTACGAACTGGACAAATTCGTAGGTGTTTAATGCGGACAGATAGTCGGACTAACCTCACGCCAAACATGCGCTTACATCCCGACTTAACCTCGAAGCTCTCTCGCAGATTACTCTGCAAAATTGTAGGGTTTTACCTACTGTTTAAAAGCTCCTATTATATATATGACGTATATCTATACAGTTCGCACACATTTATCATACTATTGGTTTATATTTATACCCGCCTCTTACAATGTTTTTTGATATCCATTTACCGTGTGTAAACCCCGGCTGCTTAGAGGATTCTTTCATTTCCTCTATTTTTTTTACAGGCACACCAGCATATTCATATTTAGATAATCCTTTTTTGCTACGAAAAGTAACGATTAATATATCTTTTTCATCGTCATGCTCAATAGCAGCTATTGTCCCACTTTGTATACTAAATTTTAACATCTTTTCTCCTATTTATCTATTACTATAATCACGCCACCAACCATGGTACCGCTATTTTTAAATGTTCCTTGGGAAATATCCATTCTCTTTGCATCATGGTCATCAAGCCATTTCTTAAAAGCTATCTCCTTTTTATTAGTGGATAGCTTCCAGTGAGATGATGCAATAGTTACCATTCTTCCGCCCGGCTTTAAATACTTATACATCTGGTAAATATGATCAATGTCTTGATTCTTAGAAAACGGGGGATTAGCTATAATTCTATCAAATCTTATTTTAGCATCTGTCTTCAAGAAATCTGGCTGTTCACTTAATAAAATATTAGGGATCTTCTTAAGGATTATTCTATTAACTTCCATTAGTTCAAAAGCATACACCGGGGTTTGATCCGATAAATGCCTGTGTATCGCTTTTATAATGGCCCCCTGCCCAGCTGATGGTTCACATATCTCTACATGAATATTTCTTACTGAGCCATTCTTCCATCTAGTAGGCATCTCTGCTTTCTTCACTAATAAATCCGCTAACTTGTCTGGTGTTGCAAAGAATTGATATTGCTTCTTTAGATTCACCTTCTCTCCACCGGATATCCGTGCAATTAAATCAGTCGGATCTTCTTGGAAAACAAAGCCCATAGTTTTTCCACCTTTCCATTTTCCACCTATTAAGTTTAAAGCTTTTTTAGCATCCATATATATATGTCTATCTAATTGCCCTACCGGCAAAAAAGCTATGTTTCCCTCAATCGTCATACCCCTTAAGGCCGTTTGCACTTGTTTAAGCCTTTCCATTATCTTTATCTCCAGTTATTATTTTATTACCTTTTCTACATATTATATGCCGATTATCAACTTGTCCTCCATAATCCTCACAAGACTGGCAACTAAATGATCCTATACGGCAAGCCTTACCGTGAGGACATGGCGTCTTACAATCTATCCCATCCATCTTAAACGTCAATGCTTCGCCACTATCTACCATTGTTGTGTTACCAGTTATATTATCTTCTATTACAGCAGATATCCCTTTTTTCATAAAGAACATCATTAGATCATCCTCTATCTTTTCCGCGTCTGCAGAAAGTATTTTATCTCCGGTGAATCTTATAGTTACCTCTTGATTTTTTCCCATACTTAACACCCCTTAATCATCTTTAATGTATATCGTTTCGCCAAATGGCGGGTCAAATGTTGCCTCACCTGTTAACGCCCATAGTGTGGGGTAATCAGGCGACTCTGGAAATGAGCGGCATTCTCCATCGGTAAAATATATTACACATGATGGATCTATCCCCTCTGATTCTATAAATGCAAACCCTGGTCTAAAATCTGTACCGCCACGACCCATTGCTGTAAACTTAAAATCTTCAATAGTTATTACCTCATGTTTCGTAATCCTCGTATCAACATATATTACGTCAACCGTGGTACTAGGATAAACCTGAAGCACTGAATATAACTCAGACGCAAACCTTTGTAGTTCTTTATTACTTACTGATGCACTAGTATCAACTATCACAGCGATATTGCCTAAGGTAGGATTATAAAGTGAGGGTAAGTAAATACCCATATGCAAATATCTTCTGTTCGGTCTTGACCACATATAATCGCTTCTAGAATTCTCGGTTATAAAACGAGACAATACGCTCTTCCATGATATAACTGGTTCTAAGATCTTTTCTATTAAACTAGATAATGAACCAGGTAACATGCCACGTGCTTTTGCTATACTCGCTGCCCGCGATACCTCTACTTTCCATTCTTTTTCTTTAAAAGACTTAGGTGCCTCATACCCATCACCTTTTCCGCTTTTATATTCTTTTACATCACCCATCCCTGCACCACCACTATTCTTAGGGCTGTCAGGTAATAGTCGATATATCTTATCAGCAGATAAGTAATGCCATTTCTGTTCGTATAAATGAGGAGTAGGCAAGATGAAATTATCATCTTTTAATATAGGGTTAACCGCATAATCACAGGCATAATTCCACTTTACTTGATCACGAGACCCGCATCTAAATGGGTGCATTAAGACTATATGCATCACTTCATGAGCAATAACGCCCCTTAATTCTACGGGCAAAAGCATCCTTACAAAGTCTGGGTTATACCCTAAACAAACAGAGTCTGTCCACATTGTCTCCTGGCTTTTATCCTCAACTATCCTTAATCGTAAAGCTATGGTCGCAAAAAAAGGATTAGTTAGAATAAGGTTAGAACGTGCCCGGATTATCTTATCCTCAGCATTTTCCATACAACCCTCCATTTATGATATATAGCCACGCATTTTTTCTAATATTGCCTCAGCTTTATCTTTTGTTTCACTTCTTACGCCCATATCTTCCCTCAGGTTCTGAGGTACTATACTTGCCAGATTAACCTTAACCTCTTCCAGTGTTTCCTGAAGCTTTGGATCATCCATCACATTTAATCTAGGTAATAATTCGCAGACATCTTTAATATTACCAATTAAGCTATCTTGAAAATGGTTACCTTTCTTAGATAATCTTTCATTAAGCTTTTCTACTTTTGTAAATAATTTATTCCATAGACCATCAGTCATAGTTTTAGTTGATTGCTGCACACGTTTCTCGATAGCTTTTTTAATTTCTTCTTTCTCCGATTCTGTGATTTCTACTCTAAAATCATTAGCATCAGGAACAGGACTAAATCCTATCTCAAACTTATACTTTTTGCTGATAATGCTAGGATCAGGATATTCATTAACATCAAACATGTCACCTAACCGATCTCTCTGCTCTTCCCTTAATGGTGGATACTTTTGAATAAAATCACTGACTGCAATCTCAAACTTATCCTTTATTGCTTGCATCGTTTTCATATATTCAAAATAATTTTTAGTAGGCAACAACCTATCGTTATTATTTCCCCACGGAAGCGTATTTGCTATGTGAAAAGTTCTTGCAGTACTAACTGCCTTTGAAATATACTCAAGATCATTTTTTGTTAATAATTGTTTATTAAAATTTCCTGATTGTTCTTCATCTGCATGATATTGTTTTGCAATATTTTTTGATATCTTTCTATCTAATTTTCTTGCAGTCCATGAACTAATATTAAGTGTTACTATCATTGCCTTATCATTTAAACTCATTGTTATCCTCTCCTATTATTATTTGTATCGATCAATATATCCGAATGTTTAACTGCCCATGCTGTGTACGCACTAGTTTCTACCATTGCTTTCTTTGATTGAGCAATGTCTCGCATAGCCACTACTTGAAAGTCTTCCGGCATTCTTTCTAGATATTTTATTATATTCCCGATATTCTTTTTGTTTACATTATTAACCAGAGCTCCTGACACCGCATACAATATACTAGGATCTTTTACTATATCAACAATATCCGGATTACTTAATATATTCGGTATACTGGGTAAGTTCCTGTATATTCTTAAGAATCCAAGAAATTCAGACGCAAAGCCTTCTCCTGCCGCTCCTCCAAACATTTCCAACTCTAATCCAGAGCCAACACCAGCATTCATTATCTTACCAACATTTTCTATAGTTCTTGGGTTTGAGGTATTAACTACGTCGTTTGTAGGTTTAAATCCGTTCTCTAAATGTTTAGGAAGATACCTAATAAATGCTATCAATTCTGCCGGCATATTATGTGTATATGCCCACAAAACCCAATCATCTTTATTTACATCTACTTCTATTATTGAAGTAAATCTACTTTTCACCGGCTCTAATATGCCTTGTACGCCTGCTTTATCAGTTCTTTTATTTGTAGCAGCAAGGAATGTAATGTGATCTGATATCTTTTTCCCGTTTATTTCTCGGGCTAATAGTAGTTGCATACACGCGGCTTGAACTGCCGGAAAACTTTGCCCCAAATCGTCCAAGAAGTAAATTGTAGGCTTCTTTGCACTTACTAGCTTACGTAGATCGCCATAAGGTAAAAAGTCAGCTGCAGTCCCTTCATTATTGGGGAAAGGTAAGCCTTTGTAATCTGTTGGTTCCGATACCACTGGATGCGATATAATTAAATCTTGTTTCAATGTCTCTGCTACCTGTTTCACCATACTAGTTTTCCCCACTCCAGGAGAACCCTTTAATAATATAGGAAATTTATTCCGTATTGCAAATCCTAATACTTCTACTACGTCTCTTGGTCTCATCTATTTATCCCCCTTTTTTAATAACGCTTCTTTGAATACTTGTCCTCTCATCTCATCAAATAAATCTTTAGTAATACGTCTATGATCCATATAACAAATATTCCAAAATCTATTACCAGGATCTATCAACGATAAAATTTCCATCACCTTCATATATACTATCCTCTAATATGTTTTCTTTAACTGTGGTGGTAAAAAGAAATCATCAGGTAATTGTCCACCCATTGATCCAGACATAGGGCCACTCATTAATGAGTAAAACTTCTTCATAGCCTTACCGGAATTGCTATTTTTCACACTTAAGTGTTGAGCCACTTCTTCCTCTGTCATCTGTGCTATAGTAGCTCTATAGTATTTTCCGTTAATTTCCCTTACATTACCGTTCTGTGATGCGTACATTATTCTGATTATATCCTCAGTTACGTCTATATGATATTTCAGCCCGGTTATCTCCTGCTTATCATTATATTTTGGAATTCCAATGAAGTATTTTTTTTTATCTTTTGTCCAATACAGTTTAATACTACCTAATTTGATCCCCATGTTACCTCCAAATTATTTATTTGCTTTTATTAAGTTTGGGTAGTCTACTAATGCTTTAGGTGAAACTTCTTTACCATCTCTAACCGCTTGCCTAGTCAATTTATAATGTTCTTCCCTAACTACACCACCATTATATTTCTTACCGTCCACTTCGAAAATTCCAGTTTCAAATACGACCTCGTATCTATCCCCAAGAAACCCTCTTTGGAATTTTTTATACTCATCAAAGCTCATTTCATGAGCTTGTTCCAGATTCATTCTCTTTCTCCTTCTTTATTTTTCTTCCTTCTGTTAATGCCTTATTGATATCTCTCCTCAAATTTATCATCTGCCTTTCGGTAAGAAGATCGTAGGGCTGCTTACATGTTCCCCCGCTATTCAGGTTCTTTACACTAAACCAATATGACCCACTTTTTTGTGGCTCTATTGTTATTTCGAATTTATCGCCTATCACGGTTCCTCCCCGTTAACATCTTCTTCGGTTTCCATTCTTAGATGGGTATTTACTTGAATATTTGGGTTATCCTTATCAGGGAATGCCCAGTTGAACTCATCTCCACTTCTAAGCCTATCACAGTCCTCCTCAGTCATAGGAATAGTGATATTGTATATTATCTTATCTCCCATGACTACACCAACCCTAGGTATCTATTTGGGACATTCTCTATTATTTCCTTACATAGCTTTACCGATTGTTCATCTCTACCATCAAAATATTCTACCGCTGCCTTCGCTTCTACCCATTTCATACAGAGCCGGGTAAAGCTTTGTTGTAATGTCCGGTGTTCTGTCAGCATCTTCTTTATAAATGTGTCTATGTTCTCAGTTCCATATGAGTTAAGCATGTCTGTCATCACTCCAGCTATTTCTTCAGCCGTAAGTTCAACTCCCTTAACTTTTATTTTTATATCTTCCATTATTTCTCCTGTTTATTATACCATTCAATGAAGTTAACTACTCTCTCATATATAGCATTTATATCGGCATTCATAAATTCTACAAGGGTATTATCAAGAGAGAATATTTCATTTTCTATATGTTCATATTCTGGCGTATCAAACTCATAGCCATCCCAGATAGACTTTGTTTTAACTAATACCGGCATCAACCAATGCCATCCACTATCAAACATCATATTTTCAAGTTCCCACCAATCACCATCATCCTCTGGATTCTGATATCCACTATGTCCATTATACGTCCACCCCATAAATATAGCTATTAATCTATTTGATTCTATAGTATTCATCGTTTCCCTCGTTTATTATACCACTTAATAAATCGTATAATACTAGTGTATAATTTTTCAATAAGAGGTTTATATATCATTTCTGAAGAATTACCACTAAATGCTATACGGTCACCTAAGGGAGGATCTATCCACACAAACTCTCCGTCCATTTTTATATCATATGTACCGTACTCATCCCCACCAGTTAAATGATACTTTGTCTCATTGATTCGAATAAATACTGGCATCAACCAAGCCCATGATTTATGAAATTTCATATCACTTTCTATCCCATGATATAACCTACCATGAAGTTTAAATATATCATCCTTACTAGAATGAGAAACAGTATACTCCCAGGCTTTACCATTATTACACGGTTTTAAAACATAACCCATGAACTCAGCTATAAGCTTGTTATTTTCTACTATGTTATCCATTACTTATTCCTCCTATTATACATCTCAATAAATCTCACCACGGCGTCATAAACAGCGTTAAAGAGATCATCAACTGCATACTTATTCTCAACGACTATTATCACTTCATTTGCAGTGTTATCCATGATAATGCAATCCATTGACTTGATAGTTACGGTATATTTGTAATCATCCATTAGGTTAATCTTCTCCACGACACACATCAACCAAGACCATGAAAAATGGAACTGTGTATCCTCTAATGGAACCCACGTATCATGGATCAAATCAAACAACTTAGGAAAGGTATATAGAGTGTTTACCTCAGTTCCGCACCTTCCCACAAATTCTGTTATTAACTTAGCCTTTTCCTTATCATAGATTAGAACCTTCATTTTTCTGTCTCCACGCCATCTTTCCACATGACATCAGTATCAAATTCATTAAATATCCCACCATCAGAAGGGACACATTCATTTACATTAAAAGCAACCGTATAACCAAGGACATTTGTATCACTATAAGCCGACTCTCCTGCGGTCCCACCAAAGTGGTCAGTTATAAGTCCTGCAAGATCTTCAAGAAAATGCATGTATGAGTCTTGACAGTCTATTATCTCCGGCTTGTTACACGTATCATGGATGATTTTACCCATTTCCTTATCCGTCAGTATTTTTGCCATCTTTAGCAACCTCCTCATTTAACAATCCTAACAAAAATGCAGCAATATTGTCCTGTCTTTTTTCCGGGGTATTCTTATACTGAATTCTTCCCCATCCTCGTACAAGCCCAATGACAGCGCCATCGCTCTTACGAATAAAGTCCCCATCTACAAGCTCGAATTCTCCAGTATTTGTCTCGGCAACTCGATATTCTCCGAAAAGAACACTCTTCAGTGCTACCCCGTCATCGTTAAACATCGCTATCATATTCCCTTTTGCATCAAATAGATAAGACATTCCCTGTTCTTTTAATGGGAAAGAAACATCTTCTTTCAAAAGTTTCTCGTCATATTCAATAAGTTTTATCTTCTCTTTTGTATCGTTCATTATTTCTCCAATGCCTCTTCTGTAAGCTGAGCTCTTATCTCACTGACTTCATCTATGGTTAACGAAGAGATCTCTCCACACGTTATGGTATATATTCCTTCTTGAGCTACAGGAGAATCTTCCATCCTACGCGCCAAATCTTCTGCATCTTTACCATTCCTGACAATTACCGAAACAGTGACCTTCAATAAATCATGCATTTCTTCATCAATATCTACTCGTTCTAAAGTATATTTATTATCCATCTCTTCTTCTGTGGCTCCAATTGATTCAAGATGCCTTTCGGCATCCTCATAATCATCAAAATATAACCAGCGTCCATATTTATCTTTCATGTATTCATTAGCGAATTCTTTACCTTCTTTGATTAGCTCAAGGATACATACCTTCCGCTCTTCTTCATAATATAAAACGTTAAAATCTTCTGATTCTTCTCGTGGGTTCTTAGTGATTAAATAATAGAGAAGGTTGACCGGGTGAAACCCTTCTTGTATATACATATTATCACCACCCTCTATCACTGACCATACTTTCAAAATATCAGCAGCCTGTACGGTTGCAAGGTCATCATCAAAGGTTTCAAATCTACGGTAATCATCTTCATCTAAGATAGGCTTATATTTTTCATCCCATTCTTCCCAAGTCATTTTTACAAATCCGTCTTTATCGTTCATCTTATCTCCTAGATATACTTAGCAGCTTTCCAGCACAAATCAAGCCATGCTAGCTCATTGACACCCAACCCAAATTTTCCAGTAGGCTTACCATCCACTACCTCGATATCCCTACTCCAATTAATATCTCCCATCTTGACTATAGCTTTATCTGTATCATAGTCATAGATAAATACCAGCTGTTCGTGATCACAAGTTTCAAAATATCCATAATATTCATTTTCTTTCTCAGTATTAATAGCTGGTGGCTCTCAACATTCTGGTATGTGATTATTAAATATTCTAATTACTTCTTTTTCCATTCTATCTCCTATGACTTTGTTATTAGCTTAATTATTTTTGGTTTCTTTGCACGAGGATCCCCTACCCATACATAAGGGATATAATGAATCACCTTTTCCTGTTCCTGATCTCTTGGTCCTTTCCAATATGTATGGAAATGCGCCTGTCTCCAGTGAGGGATAGGACTATTGTGTATTCTATCTCCTTTATTTGGTTTATAGTGAACCTTAGCCGAGTCTATTTCTACGAATGTGTATTCTGGTTGTTCCGCCAATTCACGTTCATATTGTTTCATTAACACATCATTAGATGTATGCGCCAGTTTCTTTTCATACTTCCTTCTTGCCATATTATATTCAATTTCAGGTATTTCTACGTTTTTAGATTTTGCATATAATAATACATTTACCAATCCATATAAATCTTTTTCAGGATCTGAGCCCATACCTGCATAATCTTGATGACTTATCTTCCCCACCATTGCCTCGCCTAAAGTTTGATGACCCTCGGTATCTATTACAATTGGTGCCATCAACATCATATCATCGTCAGGTAAAGTCGTAAGAGTCATTTCTGCAGTATTAGGATTCTTAGACAAAAGTATAAAATTTCCTTTATCTATAGCCATAATAATTCCATTGTCATTAATTAACTTTATCAGCTCTTTTACTGGATAGTCTTTTGGAGGAATTACATCTTTAAAGTGATTATAGTTATTTAAGCTCAAGGAGATTAATTCAGGGTTATCCATGTGAACCTTTTGTCTCCCCATTACCCACATATTTCTACCCATTTGAAACGGCACCAATCCATGGTCACCATTGAGATAACTTAAAGAGTAACCGGTATTCTTTTTAGCTCTAGACAGTACATTATCTCGGAATGCTAGTGGATCTACCGTCATCATATGTGTGGTATATTCTTTCGCCATTATCATTGCACATTCCATTGCCACTGCAGTACACTCATCCCTTACTTTATTCACGGTTTCGTTAGCAGTTTTTGAACCATGCATATATATTTTCATAGTCTGAGCAAGAAACATATCTTTTTTATATTCTTTAAGCCTATGTATTACTTTTGCCCTATTAATACCCATAACTCCTCCTATGCAAACGCCCTCTGAGCATTCACCCATCTATCATATTTTGTAAATTCACAGACTTTGTAAAACCGTCCATTAATCCATCTAGCAAAATGATCCCGTCTAATTTCATCAAATGTCTTCTCTGATTTTTTCTTAACAGAGTAAGCTTCTGGATCCTGATATCGCATTATCAATGGAGAAATCTTCATACCTATTAATGTCTT
>Ga0307990_1004027_pt1 | contig 10936 bp, 10 predicted proteins | sample EllFjometagen129_FD_203168 | JGI IMG/M metagenome (GOLD analysis project Ga0307990, IMG submission 203168) | Marine microbial communities from Ellis Fjord, Antarctic Ocean - #129 | ecosystem: Environmental > Aquatic > Marine > Unclassified | place: Southern Ocean | collected 2014-10-08
ATAAACCTTCAGTATTTATTCCTGTCCCTTTATTAATATCCTTATAAAGGGCTTCATCAAATGCGTATTGTTCTTCTACTACTGTTCCCATGTAGGAACTTAATTCTTTAGCATATGTTGTAGCTTCTTCAGGAGTTTTAATCTTTCCTTTAACTTCACTTGTTGATTCATAACTTCCTTCTAATGTTCCCATATAGGAACTTAATTCTTTTGCATAAGTTGTAGCTTCTTCAGGAGTATTAATCTTTCCTTTAAATTCACCTGTTTCTTGATAACTTCCTTCTAATGTTCCCATATAGGAACTTAATTCTTTAGCATATGTTGTAGCTTCTTCAGGAGTATTAATCTTTCCTTTAACTTCACCTGTTTCTTGATAACTTCCTTCTAATGTTCCCATGTAGGAACTTAATTCTTTTGCATAAGTTGTAGCTTCTTCAGGAGTTTCAAACTTACCTAATTGTTCACCTGTTTCTTTATAGTGATTAATTGCAGTTTCATTATCTACTTTTTCACCATCTATAATTGTAGGAATTAATATTTCTTGACCATCTTCTTCAAATGATATTGATTTTAAAATACTTATAGATCCATCTTCATTTTCTACAAAAGGTCTATTTGTTAAATCAATATTTCCTTTATATTCAAGTCCACTACTTTGCGATAGAACAGTACTAGGATAGGTTCCTGAACCACCACTAGTAATTAGGTATTCTGCAACCTTTGAAACATTGCCTTCTTTTGTACCCCATTCTTTGAGTGCTGCAGCATAAGCTTTTTGTTGGTTTCTAACTGAAGCTTTTCCATTACCAATAGAATTAATATAGTTCTGCAATTGCGTGATATTTCCACCATTAGCTAAAAAAACACTACCTTCATTTGCTAAAAGATTTTCTACTGTACTATCTTTTGTAAATGGATCAGTAATACCATCCACAAAATTCCAATCTTCATTAGACAAAGAACTTCCACTAGCTATTACTTCATCAAACTTTTTTGTAATAATAGAATCATTGTTTTCGTTAATAGCATTTTTTACCATAACAGTTTTACTTTTAAATCTTGCAGGAACTTGTTTGAATGCTTCGTCATAAGCATCTGCACCCATAGTTTTTCCATCATATTTAGCCGTGGCTATTTCTCCATTAATGGTAGAAAACATTTCATCCATTTGAGTATCAACTTGTGCATCAAAATTTGTTTTATATTCAAAGGCTTTTTGCAATAATGAATCATGTTGAACCTGATCCAACTTAGCAACTGAATCATTTTCTTCGTTATTTATACCTGTTTCTTTATCTACAAAATCTGCAACTGAATAATTAGGATCTAAATAATTCTTTGCATAATCTGTTTGGAAAGATTGTAAGGCTTTTTGTGGAGCAGCTACATATTCAAAATCATTTACCATTTTATTAATGGTCCCTTCATTATAAATATCCAAGGTTTCTAAATAAGATTTATATCCTGTTTTTACTTGTGGCAAAGTTCCATTTGATGATATTAATAAATCACCATGAGCTTCTGTTGCTACTTCGATCTCAGTTAATTGAGCATTAAAAGATAATGTTTTAATATTACCTTTTGCACTTTCTTTATATTGTGGAAGTATTGAAGTTTTTAATCTAGACTTAGCCATAGATCCTAAATTTTCATTGTTATCTATATCGGACATTAAAGTACCAAATTTTTCTTCTAATCTATCAGGATATTTTTCAAAGTCTCTATCGACTTTTAATTCTTCATACCAACTGTTTAAATCAGATTCTATCTTTACTGTTTCCCTGGTTACATCAGTTTTTACTTTAGCTGCATAAAGAGAAGTTCCTTGAATTGCAGCTCCTGTTAAAGAATTTATAGCATCTGATTTTAGACCTGCAACATATGATTTAACACCCATTTTTTTCTCCTATTTAAACATTGAATAAACACTACTTGCACCATCTACGGCACCACCAATAAAATCACCTGCCTTAGCCCACCACAAAGCAGATTCGGCTTTATCACTATTCATATAATCTATATCTGCAGTTAAATAACCACCCTGTAAATCGTATGTATCAGTTGTTTGATCCATTTGTAAATCTAACTTGCCAAGGTCTCTTTGTAGTTGAGATTCAGTTAGTTCCACCCTTCTTTGATAGGCATCAATTTGTTGATTAGCAGAAGTATAATTATTGACGGCTTGAGTAAATGTTTGTGAATTAGCTAATTTGGATTGCATTCTTGCTTGTTTTATAGTATCTGCATTTGAACTTTTTGCATTATCAACTAAGTTCATTGCAGTTCCTGAATTTCTAAATCCACTAGTAGCTACTGATTGATTAGCAGAACCTTCGACTTGTTTTGATTGAACGGCCAAAGTTGCTAATTGCATAGCATTAATTTTAGATTGTTCAGATCCATTAGTTGCAGTTTGTTTTAATGTAGTGTCCCTATTTGCCAAAGCTTCATCGGCTAATAGGTTATATTCATCTTTATTTTCTTGAGCAACAGCATTAGCATTTGTTGTAGCTAAATTATAGCTTGATTGTGCTTGACTATAATTTGAATCCAAAACTTCTTCTTGTCTTCCCAAGTCTTCTTTTTTATCATCAAATTCGTCTTGTCTTGCATTAGCATTGCCCCAACCACTAAATAAACCTAATATTCCACCACCAATAGCTGCCCAACTTAAAGGATCCATTACTTACCTACCTCTAATCCATACACCATTGCTAGAACAGTCAAAGGATTATCATCAATGGAATGAACTTCCATCTGAAGTTCTTTTTCATACCCACCACCAAGTCTAATTCGTACATCACCTGAAGCTACATCATCAGGATAAGTCTCTAGCTTATCATAACCTGCCTTAAAAGCTCCACTATCTAATAATCTGAATATTATTTCATTTATCTTTTTTCTTTTACCTATAGTGGATCCTGAATCAATTGTAGTTTCAAACCTATTTGATTTCATAATAGATTCAAATGCAATTGGAGTTCCCCCTGTTTCGTGTTGATCACTAAAAACTTCTGAACCTTCATCAAATTTTTCTAAATAACATACTTCATTTCTTTCTATTGCAATACAAACATCTTGTCCTGTTGCCTTATCTAAAACTATAACAGATTGTACAGAACCATCAAAGGTCCATCGTGTCCAACCCTGGATCCCATACATTTTATTATAAGACAAAACAGCCATGTCTCCATTGTCTAAAACCACAAAAATTCTAGGTTCAGGAACTCTTTGGAATACCCATTCTTTTACACCTTCTTTTAAAATGTGATCGGCTATGTAAGTGAGATCAGGTGAACTATAGCCACCTTCTGCATTCACATAACCCCTACAACGCATTTTCCCTGATTGAATATATAAAACATCATTGTTAACGTTTAATGCTTGTATAGGTCCACTACCATATGCAGAAGTTTGAACTATCTGTTGGTTCAAAGCATCAATGTTTCCTGGCATGATCCATTCTCCACTTGCAGTTCCAACAATTAAATTTTGTCCTACGATTAACCATTCAATTCTATCATTTCTATTAGATCCTACTTCCAGGATCATTGCATTATCAGATGAAATTGTATCTCTAGTAGTTACAGATACTTCATAAATTAAAGTCTGATCATCTTCCCATCCATCAGGCCAAGGTGCATCTTTAATTACATTTTCAGTTGAAGTAACTACATCGTATGTTTCAAAATTTAAAGGATCAAATGGTCTACTTGCCCAAAGTCTATATGGTTGATTAGTTGAAGATGCTAACCATAATCTGTTGCTACAATAAGCAACGCATCCAGGATAGTCTCCTGTTGCCTGGAATAGTGTTCCATCTTCATCCATTGTTGAAGGAATTAATGGTCCCCAGGTAAAACTACCACCTAGATAATTTAATACTCTAGGAGCATGATTTCTATGTACTAAATACAAAGATTTATAGTCTTGAGTAAATTGGATCTCTGATAATTCACTCTCTAAATATTCTGTAACAGTTGTTACACCATAAAGAGATCCATCTGATTTTCTTATTATCATTTGTAAATTACTAAGTTCTAATATAAATGATAGATCAACACTAATTGTAAAAGGGATTAATCGACAAGGATTAGTTAAAGTAGCTACCTTAACTGTTCCAGGTCTTCTAGTTAATCCACCTTGTAACATTAGCAAAAAATTTTCTATTTGAGCTGCACCTGAATGATACAAACCTAAATCAGGTCTACCACCAAGCTTAGGAGTTATTTCTCCTGAAGTAAAATTGTTAATTAAACTATCATACATTTATATCAGGCTCCCTACTATTGTTGTGGCATTCTGCAGAGATTAATCCACTTAATGCCCAAGTATATTTCTGTAGAATGAAAGAACTAATTGTTTCTTCAGATGATAATATTGGTGCTATTTGATATGCTAGTGCATATGCTATTAATTCATAAAAATCCATTGGTACAAATGATTCAGGAATAGCTACCATAATTCCATATACATCTGCTTCTTCTTGATCTGTATAAATCCTTCCACCTTTAACTTCATAAACATATTTAGTATATGTATTAACTATTTTAAATAGTCCTGAAGGTAAAGGATAACCATAAGTAAAGTTGAACCCTGGTACATCATCGGTATAATCTATATCTAGTTTTACAGTAAGGAAGGACCAATCAAATTCTCTCATTGCTTTTGCAATAGCAATAGCATGATATTTTAAACAAAATCTTACTTCTTTAGTGGGAGTTTCACTCTCCAATTCTGCAGTTGTGATTTCTTTGTCAAACATACTTAATGTTATATTGTATAGTTCTAAATCAGTCATTCCTTACTCCAAAATAGGGAAGAATGAATCTCCCCTATTATAAGCTATTATTTAGCATCTTTCTTTGGTTCTTCGACTTTTTTTACAAGCTTGAAATCCACTTTCTTACCTTTTGTTACTAGAAAGGTTTCCCCTTTTTTAAGGAAATTTCCCATACAGTAACAGTCTCTTACAGCAATATATTTATCCATTATAAGGGCCTTATCACTCCAACGATTTCCCCACCTGTGAATACATCTGCAGTAGCTACGTTGACGCTAATTTGTATGAATTGCCCACAAGAATCAGGTAATTCAATTTTCCATAACACTTCTTTCTCTGCTATTTCGGCAAGAGTAAAAGTCTTACTAGTTAAGACTGTTGTTAAAGAATCTGCAGCATCCCCTGTTTTTACAAGTAACTGTAAAGTTGGAGCATGTTGAGTTGTAATCTCTGCAACACCTTCTTCAGTAGTATCAACAGTTGCAGTTACACCTGTTGTTCCACCATCAAATACAATATCATCCATCAATCCTGCAACACTTGCAGTAAAGAAGACTTTAGCTACATCAGCATCAGTTCCTTGAACGGCAGTCCATCCTTCATACGTTGCACTAGCAATAGCTAGAGCAGTTGTAGTCAAAGATGTTTCTGAAGCAGTAGTTACAGGAATAATAACTCCATCTACTGTTATATCTCCATTACTTGTCGGAGCAACTGTTACTTCTAAAGTAACTTCTTTAGCTACGGCAGGTGTTATAGTCTCACCTGCAGAAGCAGAAGCAGATACAAAAACTTCTAAGGTTTCATGTGTTTCTTTAAATTGATTATCAAAATCAAAATCTAGAACTTCTCCACCTTCGATAGTCTCTGCAACTAAGTCGACTAATGGAAACTTGATAGGATCAAATGCTACTCTCTTTGTTTCAATTAACACGATTTTCTTCCTTCTATATTTCTATAGTGGTCTAATAAGACCTACAACTTTTCCTGCAGTAAATGCAGCACCTGCATTAACCAAACTAACTCTTACAATTTGTTTGGTATCATCAGGTAGAACTATCTTAGCCAGGACTTTATTCGCAACTAAGGTTGTACTAGCAGAAATAGTAAATACTTCTCCTGATACAGTTCTTTCATATTCACCATCAGAATCTTTTGTATCTACAACAACTTGAAGTTTTGCAGCACCTGCAGAAGTAGCTTCTGTGGTTACAAAAACTTCTAAAGTTTCGTTTGTTTCTTTAAATTGATTTTTAAAATCAAAATCCAATGCTTCACCATTTAATGTTACACCTGCACCAACTAAAGTTGTTAGATCAACTTCAATAGGATTAAATGCTGCACGTTTTGTTTCAATGATCATTTGTTTCCCCTTGTACTAAAGTACTCTATCTTCACTATTTAATAGTGAATCACATCTACGAATTACAAATGAATCAAACATAATATCACCTGTAGCATTCTTTGGAATAGCATCTTCATATCTTGCAGGAGCTATTCTTTTTGCAAAACCCTTTCTTAAAGTAGAAAGTGTACGATTATTCGCATACAATCTAACTCTATTTTGGAAGTCTACAGGAATAGATGCAAAGGCATCATAAATAGATGCTTCAATGTTACCCATTGCAGTTGTTAAGTCGGCACCTGTTAATGAATTATCAATATTAGCTACACGAACTACACTTCTTCTATTTGCAATTCCTAAACCTACAGTACAAGCAAATTTAGAAAAGGCAACTTCTAATAAAGTTCCATCACTTTGCTCGATTGCATTGTAACCATAAGGTACAAATTGCATACCATTATTTGCAGAATGAGAAGGATATAACAAATGTGCTCCATCATCAATATCCCAATATACCATCATAATTGAAGACATACCTACTGCAGATACACCACCTGCATTCATTGTTACAAAGTTTTCATCTTCACCACTTACGGCACCAATACCATCAATGTCTGTCAAGTGTGCAAATCTAGGAATAAAGCCATCAAACTTTCTTACATTTTGAACTCTATTACCATAAATTAATGCACTTTCTAGATCCAAACCCATGCCTTTGAAATGACGTTTGTCTTCTCTCCATCTAAGTTCATCAGAATGTGGAGATAAATCTGCAATCTTTTTAACAGTTTTAGACCAAGCTTCTAGCATACCAAGTTCTTCAGTATACTTTTCTTGTGATCCTTTATTAGGTTTAGCACCTTCATCAACACCAACCCAGGTTGCTCTAGGAGCTTCACCTTCTCTACCACCGATGTCTCTTAACATGTCTGTTGATGCTTTCCAGGGAGCATCATTAAACATAGTTACTTTAGTTGAAACTTCTTCAACTACAGGAATTAAATCTTCATTATGTGTAGCTGCTGCTACGTCTGAGAATGTCATATAATCCATTTAGGATCTCCTTTAATTTTTAGGATAAGTAACAGGAACTTTTGGATTCCTTCCATTACCACTCCTAGTATTATTGCTACCAATGGAACCATCTTCTTTGACGTTATTCCCAATAATTGCAATAACTCTAGCTACGGCAGGTGTTATAGTTGCCCCTGTTTTGTCTAATTCTGAAATCAAAGTAGGATCGAATTGTTGTAGAGCTAAAGTTCCCCTGGTTACGGCTTTTCGTTGATTTTCATAATCATTGCCCCAATATTTCTTTAGTTCATTTTCACACCAAGGGATCCCCTTTTCCATAAAGTCCTTTTGAGAAGTTTGTTGAGCAGCCGTTAAAGTTTCAAAGATTTCCTTTGCACCTTCTGCAGTTACTTTATTCTTCTGTAAAGTATCTTTAAGTGATTTTGTCATTAAACCAAAAGGATCTGATTCATCAGATAGTTTTGAAACAAAAGTTTCATCATACACCATTGGTTTATCTACTTCAGGTTCGTTCGGTTTCAAAGTTCCAGGTTGTTTCAGCAAAGTAGCTTTTACATAATCACCAATAGTTTGGCTTTTACTTAATAGCTCAATTGTCTCTGCATCTTCTTTTAGGTCTTTTGGTAACTGTGCTAACCAAGAAGGTTGAACAGGATTGTTCAGGTTTTGTTCTTTACCAGGTTCCACGATAGGTGGAGTGTTTACCCCAGGTACTACAGGATCAGTTGGTACAATTGGATCAACTGTTACAGGTACTACAGGTTCAACTACAGGATCGTTCCCTTTTTCTAACATATTCGATTCTCCTTAAACTGTTGTTTTATCAACAGGAATTTTCCAATCACCTTTGAGCATCCATTTAACCAAGGCTTGTAGACTTTCTTCATCTAACATTCCTAAGTCTTCCATCTTTCTGATTCCATAGTTTCTTAAAGCTACCTTTTCAGGATCAGTTGGAATTTCATCAAATACCCCAAGTTCTCTTAAACTTCGTGAAAGTTCATAGTTGCCTTCTTCGGTCCTATAAACATTTCTCAACGAATTTCTTTTACTAATTGTTTCTCTATCTATTTGTTGTTTCTTATCTATCATAGTTTTTTACCATTCCTTTGAGCATCCAATGCAGCTTGAGCTTGTATTTGTTCATTCTTTTGTTGAGCTTTAATTGCTTCCATTTGAGCAGCTTTAATTTTCTTTACTTCTGATTTTTCTCTAATTACTGATTGTGGCATTCCACCTGAACTAACAGCTATTCTTATCAATTTGTCAAAGTCGATATTAACTACACTATCTTGATTTAACTCCATTACCTTTGCTAAGGCTTCCAACCCCTGTGTGATCCCTGTTGTTTGATGATAAGCTTTCATGTTTTGTGCAAGTGGTCCATCTAGTTCTACTTTTACAATTCCAGCTTCAGAAGCTTCTTTTAGTTCTTCAGATGGTGGCTTAATAAGTCCTGAACTTAACATGAGATTATAAGTTCTCATAATTAATGGAGTAATTTTTTCTTCTTGTAAATTACCTATGATCGAAGATAATAGGACTAATCCTTCACCTTTGATCTCTCTAACTTCAGTTGCAGTTCTTACTTGCTCTTGTCTCATTAAAATACTAAAAAGATCCGTATATAAAGCTTGTTCAATATCTCTCTCTTTAGTTTGAATAGCTAAATATAAATGACTAAGATCCAAGGTTGTTGGAAATAGTTCAGGTGATCCTGTCGATTTTAAATTAGCATAGTTGATTCCACCTGGATTGAGATTTAATCTTCCCTTTAAAATCTCAGGTGCAAATATTGGTGGATTCGCATTTTTGTCGGCTGCAGTCATATACAACAAACTCATTTTGTTTAACTTTTTAATTTCTTCAATTATTTCAATAATAGGAGAAGATCCATAAGGACCTGTACCATTTATGATCCATCTATGAATAGCAACAGGGAATTTATCAAAACCACTCTCCAAAAATACTTCATCACCAACATAAGAATAGTGAACTGAAGCATATGGTTTCTTAGTAGAAAACAAAATTTCCCCTTTTTGGGATAAAGCATCTTCTCTAGGATAGATAGCATGTATAAACTTGATTCTCTGATGTCCTGAACCATTCTTAATCATGTCCAAAACTTCTTTTGGTAGTTTGTTTCCCCATTTCTTAACGGCCGTCTTAGCAGGGATTTCATACACTCTAAAGAATGTATCTACTTTTCTGTTTTCATCTTCTCGAATATAAAATTCAGTAGGATCTATTGTATCATAAACTATTTGATGGTCTTTTCCATCTATAATAAATTCTGCAGAAGTTCCCTGGACAAATGAATCTTTCGTTGCAAGATGTGTTGATGCATAGAAATTACATTGTGATAACATATTTAGAATAGTTGTTACTACTAATTCCATGTAATCTTTTGCACCATAAATTTCATCTGAATCTTCAAAGTTTTTATTTTTAGTTCTTACATTAAACCATCTAATGTTTTGTGAGATCAAATAACCCATGATTCCATTAACTGAAGTATTAGTCGCTTCAACAGCTTTATTGGAATACAAAGGAATTGCCTTAATTGGTGATGATCCTAAATTAAAAGCATGAGTTCTATGTTTAACTAACGAACAAGCTTCCCATCTAATTGATTCAGTTGGTGTTCTTACTTCTACCATATCTGCCAAAGTGGCTAATATAGATTCTTTTAATTGTTCTTTTTTTGGATCTTTATTTTTCATATTGTCATTATATCCTATTTATTTGTATTTGTGAACTTAAAATGGCTTATAGTCTTCTTGCATATTTGCAGGTCTTCCTGTCAATCTCTCTAGCAACATTTCATCTGAACTTTGTACTGTAGGGAATGTTAATAATGGAACAACAGATTCATCAGTTATTTTAGCTAAATTATCTATCATATCATCATGTCGGCAGAATGGATAAGCAATGTATTCTTCTTGCAGAAACTCTTTCATTATGTCTACCCTATCACCTTCCCAATTTGTTCTCCAAAGTTCTTTAGGAAACCATATTCTACCATTTTTAAATAATGGTTCCAGGGATTCTATTCTTAGTCCCTTTGCTGCCCTAGGATTTACTTCGTATATAGGGAATCTGTAGTTCCTTAATGCCATCTGAAATTCGATATGTGATGTATCAGATTGCATACCAACTTTCTCATAGAATGTCCCTAATTGTGGTCTATATTTTTCATGCAGCTTAAACAATATATTTGTTCTCTCTGTGAGTGATAGCTTGTCTCGAATAAAATCAATAACATAATAATTCTTATCTGCTCCAAGGCCTATGACTAGCATTGAAGTATAATCTGATTTCTTCTTCTTTGCATCTGCAGGATCTACTAGAATAAATCTGTTTAAATTCTCCCAAACAAGTGGATTCCAATATTTGATCCATTCTCTTTTGAATCCCATGTTACTAGATTGTCTAGGATCACATAGCATTTGTGAAGCATATACCCAGGAACCAAGAGTAGCTTTCTTAATGTTTAAATTAGCTCTACTCAACAATACAGGAACTCTGTTTTCATCTTCTGCAGGATATTTTCTTAAAATAGTTTGACCTGTTTTAATTATCTCTGAGTAAGTGTCCATTTCGTGATAAAAAGTTCCTACAATTCTGATCCTTGCAGGTTTACCAGATTGATTAGCAGAAGTGTTCAAAGACATCTGATATGCAGTAGTAGTTTTCTTGATCATTTCTGCAGTAGAAACAGAATCTAGAGTAACAACATCATCATAAACAAGTATTGTATAGTGTCCACCTGT
>Ga0307990_1004028_pt1 | contig 10931 bp, 10 predicted proteins | sample EllFjometagen129_FD_203168 | JGI IMG/M metagenome (GOLD analysis project Ga0307990, IMG submission 203168) | Marine microbial communities from Ellis Fjord, Antarctic Ocean - #129 | ecosystem: Environmental > Aquatic > Marine > Unclassified | place: Southern Ocean | collected 2014-10-08
GGTGGCAGTAGCGCCAGCAGTGCCAGCACCATATCGGGTATGGTAAAGCGGTCTGTGGGAGATTTCTTCGTTGCAGGGAAGAGAATAAATGCCGCCGGTACGAGAAACAACAGGTGGATCCCCCGCTGGACGCGCGGCTGCATGATGCCGAAAAATGCGGTGTACAGTTGGAATGCCGAGATGATTACCAGCCATACCCCCATGAACCGATTGAGCCGGTCACTCAGTTGTCGCATATAAGATTCCTACACCGGCAGGGCCGGATACTTTCCATTGCTAAAAAGCCGTAAACTGCGGCCCACCCGTCGAGGGATGACCGCAGCCCGGCTCGATTTCATGCAAGTCCTCGAATATCGTCTATTTCATGTAGCCTGCTTCTTTGTAATACCGTGCCGCACCGGGATGCAGCGGGGGAACCACATTGGCCCACCCATCCTTCGCTACAAAGAACTTGTTGGCTGGATTTATCTTGTAGAGTTCCTCTACATTCTCACAGATGATCTTGATGATGGTATAGGCGACTTCTTCGGGAACGTCTTTATTCACCAGTAATTCGCCGGCCGACACCACGGTGGGCACATCTCTGTCAAGGCCCTTATAGGTCCCGGCAGGTATTATGTGGCGGCCCGAATCGCGGGACAGCGTTCCGATTTCCTTGTTGCAGTAATCGATGGCCTTGTCCGAAATGGAGAGGACTGTCGTATCCCGGGACACTGCCATTTGAGTCACCGCCGCTGCGGGAACAGACAGATGGGTAAAGACGAAATCGACGTGCCGGTCCTGATAGAGGCTTACCATATCTGCGTAGACTGCATTGAACACCTTACCCCTCGCCTTCTTGATATCGTCGAGGGAAACACCGTAATATCCGAGTATCGTTTCAACCATGGGGAGGTCTGATGTCCCCTTCATGGGTGCACCTACCTTGATCTTTTTTCCGTCCTTGATCATTTTTGCCAGTTCACCGACAGAGCTTATGCCCGTATCCTTGGCGGCAACAAAGTGGATGTCATAGATACCGAAGACACCTCCCAGGGAACGAAGATCGGGATATGCCTTTTTAAAGATCGGCGCCTTCCCTTTGACGGCCATCTTGTCTATGAAGGTTATTCCCCACCCGAGATCGTTGGTGCTGGTCGCCACACGAACGGGATTGACGACACCGCCGCCGGGAACCACTTTTATCGTAATCTTCGGTTCTTTTTTGTTTACGACCTGAGCAATTCCGCCGGCCTGGACATACCAGCCGCCACCGACGCCGCCGGCAACCCATGAGAGCGTAATGGGCTTAAGCTCTTCGGCAGCTGCGGTCCCGCTAAACATAAAAACAGAAAAAAGACAGAAAACAATTACTACAAAAATTGTGATAAATTTCCTCATTGAACTACCTCCTTTTAATTGTCAGTTCCATATTATAAATAATTAAAAGCGATCCGAATAATCGGATTTTAATCTAAAGTAGGCCGTCAGTGTCATTCCACATTGTCCTATTGGCAATCTTACAGGCCGCATCCGGCAGTCTTTCTCCATAGACAGATGGACGAGGACCCTGAATTGATATGTTCCAATCAGGTTGCCCTTTTATTGATTACCCGTAAAAAGTTGTTGATGAAAAGAGGCCCCACTGGGCAAAAACAGGAATGCGGTGTCGAGGATCTCTGTGTAGTATGAAACTGTATGTCAAGAAATACTGTCATAACAAAGGGATGTACTGTCAGGCGTTTCACTGTAAAACCCCTGTGCGTCAAAGGGGGTACCTTCGCAACCTTTACATTATTTTAACAATGTTCCGTCTCAACCCTTGCAACTATAGTGTGATTTGCTTCTATACATATTAAATTTCTTAGAGCGGAGGGAGTATAGTGGAAAGACTGGGTCATGTCAATCCCATATTGATTTTGGGGTGCTTATTTATCTGTTCCCTTGGGAAACGATGAGACAAGACGATGCGATACCTTTCACGATTCCTGTCCCTTGCATGTATGAGGAGTCGTACTCAAAAGGCCGGCGCCAAAAATAGGACTTCCGATTTTTCCATTTTTTGTATATAGTTCTCCAAACTAAGATATTTAGATCGATTTGCTGATCAATGAGTTCCATCGTCAGGTACCTATGAATTATCCTTCAATAGCATATGTCTTCGGAATCTTACTGCTTGTTACCGCCGGTTCAATGGGTTTGCCCGTAATATGCTCACTCTATTACAATGAGGGTGATCTCTTTTCTATTATAATCTCCGCGATTATTACCCTTGCAATGGGTCTGCCCCTTACCTGGTTTTTTCGGAAAAACCATGACCTGAATATGAAGGACGGGTTTTTTATCGCCGTTGCCGGCTGGGTCCTGATCTCCGCCGTCTCGGGCCTTCCCTTTATGATTTACGGTGCCATTCCCTCCTTTACTGACGCCTTCTTTGAAATGATGTCCGGCTATACCACCAGTGGGGCCACCATACTCACGGATATAGAAGTCGTTCCTCACGGCCTCCTCTTCTGGCGAAGCCAGACACACCTGCTGGGCGGCATGGGTTTTCTGACGTTGACGGTCATGTTTCTGCCCCACGGAATGGGGGGACTTCGCATATTCCGGGCCGAATCAAGCCCCGGCCAGACTATTACCAAAGAGCGGTTCAAACCCCGCAATCGTGACGCCATGATATGGCTCTGGGGAATATATCTGGCCTTAAACCTCTTGGAGACGCTCCTCCTGTGTATGGGAGGCATGTCCATTTTTGACTCCCTCTGCCACTCCTTCGGAACGGTTTCCACATCGGGATATTCCCCCAAGAATGCCAGCATCGGGTATTATAACAATGCCTATTTCGACTGGATCATTACCCTCTTCATGTTTTTAGGAGGCATGACCTTTCTCCTCTTCTATCAGATGATGAAAGGGGACTGGCAATCAATAAAGGAGAATACCGAATTCAGGTGGTATGTGGGCGTTCTTCTCTTTCTCTGCGGCATGGTGACGCTGATCCTGTGGAAGGGAAATACCTATGGGGGCTTTCTCGAATCCATGCGATACGCCACATTTCAGATCATGTCCATCTTGACGACGACGGGATTTACCACCGCCAACTATGAAAAGTGGCCCCAGGCGGCACAGATGTTTATCTGGGTCTCCTGCTTTATCGGTGCCTGTGCCGGGTCCACCACGAGCGGTATCAAGATTGTTCACTACGTTATTATCTGCAAATATATGTACGCATCGATAAAGAAGATATTCCTGCAGCCCATGGCCGTTGTAACTGTACGGCTGAACAACCGGCCCACGGATCCCCTGATCGTTAATCTGGCTATCTGTTATTTTATAGTCAACATATTCATGGTACTGGGCGGGGGCTGTTTTATGGTCCTCACCGATGATATGGACTATATGACCGCTATGAGTTCAGTCATTGCCACGCTGATGAATATCGGACCGGGATTCGGCGGTGTAGGACCGTCGCAAAACTACGCCTTTATTTCCGATGCGGGGAAGTGGTTCCTGTCGTGGAATATGATGGTGGGCAGGCTGGAGATGTTCTCGGCCCTCGTCGTCTTCTATCCGGCGTTCTGGAAGAAGTAAAACATTACAGAGCAAGACTCGTCAACTTACAAACAATTTAAATACCTTCTGTAATTGGAGCGAATTGCAGGCAAGGATAACCCGTTCGTTGTCGTCTATATGAGTGCCGCCCACACCGATTTCCCACTTGCCGTCACGAAAGACCCCGCCGATTATGAAGCTCCCATCGAAAGAAGCGGTAATCTTTTCCAGCGGTTTACGTGTAATGGGGGAATTGGGAGCGGCTACCAGTTCGATTACCTCTGTATCGACTCCATGAAGGTGTGCCACTGAAAGCAATTCGCCTCGGCGGATGAATTTAAGGATCTCGTTTCCCGCCAGGATTTTGGCGTTCAGGGCTATGTCCAGTCCAATAGTAGCAGCCAGCGTCAGGTAATCCTCGTTATTAACGAGGGCGATCGACTTTCCCTGTGTGGTCCGGACAACGGGGCCCTCCCTGTTCATGAGATGTTTCGCCAGCAGGCAACTGATGATATTGGTTTCATTGTCTCCCGTGGTGGCGATAAAGGTGTCCATATCCAACAATCCCGCCAGAGCCAGCGTGTCCGCATTGGAGCCGTCACCGTGAAGGATCTCCGTGTTTTTTAACATAAAGGACAAATCTTCCGCCGTCTTGTCATCATGCTCGATCAGCTTGACCTCTACTGTTTTTCCCAATAATTCGGCTACACGGCTTCCCACCAGGCCTCCCCCCAAAATCATAACCCTGTGAAGGCTATGCTGTTCTACCCCCGCCATTTCCATCAATTGGGGAAGATTATCACTGCCGGCCATAATAAAGACCTGATCCTGAGGTAAAATCTCATGCTCTCCGCTGGGGATTATAGTCTTCATCCCCCGGGCAATCGTCACCACGCGGAAGGGGAATTCCTGATGCATCTGAGAAATATCTTTCAGCGTTCTATTTGCCAGGGGTGAATGTTCCTGAATACGAATACCCATGACCTGTATCTCTCCCTGGGCAACGTCAATTATCTCATTTCCCGCCGTTCGCTTTACCAGTCTTACAATCTCTTGAGCTGCCAGTTCTTCGGGATAAATAAAGAGATCGATTTTAAAATCTTCGGCCTTGAGAACGGAACTTTTTTCTCCGAAATCGAGGGAACGAACCCTGGCAATCTTACGCCGGATTCCGAAGCGGTCGGCAATCATGGAAGCCAGAATATTCAAGGCATCATTATCGGTAACTGCAATGACGAGGTCTGTCTTTTCGACATTGATCTCTTTCCAGCAGTCGAGACTCATGGCATCGCCTTTGATAAGGCGGGCATCTATATTCCCACCGGCATAGCGGATCAGTTTACTGTCCGTTTCGATGACTGTGACTTCGTATCCTTCGCGTACGAGACGTTTCGCCAAATAAAATCCGACGCCTCCAAGCCCCAGGATAACAACTTTTTCAGGTGATGAGTCTTTTGTAAACATGATTACAATAAATTGGATAACAACTGTTATTTCAACACGTTATATGCTGATATGTTGTATCCTTCGGGGAATCTGTCAAAAATATCGCCGTCTGTCAAGGCAATAATGCACCTTATCCGTGAATGAGACCGCTAAGTATCCGAATCATCAATCAGAATAGCCCTGGCCGGCGAGCCGTCAATGCCGACAATTCTGAGAGGTAAACAGACCAGTTGATAAGGGCCGGACTCTATGCCACTGAGATCCAGTCCTTCAATAACGACAATACCCGCAGAGAGCAATTCACGATGGGTGGGCCCACTATTCTTGAAGGGTGCCACAGACAGGTAGTCTATCCCCACGAGGCGAAAACCGCGAGACATCAGCCACCGGGCGCCATCCTCGGAAATAGCCACGAATTCACGATTAAAGGTCGAGTATCCCTCGGCCCACAGTTCGGAATTGCGTGTATGAAAGAGGATGCGATCACAATCAGGGGGGATGGATAGCGATTCCAGCGCGGCGGCCGTCAGTAAGTCCACATCCGGTGCGTCAACAACGGCGGCGGGTCCCACCAGGACATTGAGATCGAGGGTATCAACGCCCGAGCCATGTAGAATAAAGTGCGCAGGCGCGTCAACATGCGTGCCGGTGTGCGCTCCAAGGGCCAGTGAACTTACGGTATTCCTGTCACCCTTTTCAAGATGGGATGACTGCCTGATCTTTACGGGCGAATCCCCCGGCCATACGGCAAGTGATTCCGAGATGGGCAATGAGATATCGTAAATCTTACGCTTTTTCATCTATACCTCCAAATAATAAACAACACTCCGCCTCCGCTGAAGGCGAATCATCAGCTTTTACCGGCTGCCTTGACAGCGGATCTTCTATTGTCTCTTTGAATGCCTGTAATGGCGCATCATGAAACAATGAATACTTTTTTCTACGCTGGTTCCCCTTTTAAAATCCAGTTGCGCTTGTTAACGCAAAAAATAACTACATAGCCTCCTGATATTCATTTACTTCTCTGTTGATCTTATCAGAATATTGATCTTCAGCAATATCCAAATCGTAATCCATTTGAAGGTCTAACCAAAACTGCGGTGACATATGAAAATATTTTACTAATCTTAAGGCAGTATCCGGCGTAATTCGTCTTTTAACCAAAATTATTTCATTTATTCTTCGTGGTGGAACACGAATATCCATAGCAATTCTATTTTGGCTCAGACCCATTGGCTTAAGAAATTCTTCCATTAAAATTTCCCGGGGTGTACAGGGGGGATTTTTTTATTACTCATAATCATTTCTCCTTAATGATAATCAACGATCTCAACATCATATGCGTCTTGATCAACCCATTTAAAGTATATTCTCCATTGATTATTAATTCTTATACTATATTGTCCTTCACGAGCACCATGGAGTAATTCAAGTCGATTGTCTGGGGGAACTTTTAAATCATTGATAATATAGGCTCTCTTTAACATTCGTAATTTACTGAAAGCTATTTTTTGAATATCTATCGGCAGCTTTTTTAAAAAATTACGATTAAATATTTCATTTGTTTCCCGCGTCCCCAATTCCGCAGTCCCCAATCCCGTTCTTGACAGTGGACTCATGACTACCCTCCTTGCGTTCGGTAATTACTATTATGAGTCAACGATCCCTTTTTAACTACCCTTTGGGTAACATTTAATTTGAGTCAATCCGCTGTCTAAAATTCTCTTGACACACGAATTTTTCCTCCCTATAATGACTCTACGAAAAAAGCAATGCCTTATCAATTCAATCGTGTGCTGGTGGCCTTTTGTAGCTGTGGGGGGGGATCTTGGCCTGATTATCGCAAGCCCTGTCTCTCAAAATTAGAGATTGGGCTTTTGTGCGTATTGAACAACTTAGATTAATATCGCGGCCGCTAGGATGAAAAACGGTGTGTTATACTAACCGGCATAACACGCCTCTGATAAACAGGAATTTTCCATATATGTGTGTATGGATGGCAATAGTTTGCGATTACTTCTTTAACGTATCTTTGATGGATTTCTGCAACATGGGATTGGTTTATGGGCAGATTAAATATAAGTGATCTAAAAGCCGGTATGGTTTTGGCTCAGGCCGCCAAGAATAAAAATGGCACTGTCATTCTGGCTGAAGGTGGTAAACTGACCGAGAGACATATCAATGCTTTTAGGGCTTGGGGAGTCACCGAGGTTGATATAAAGGGTATCGACAGCGATCAAGTGGTAAAAGAAGCAATGGATGCCCTGTCGAATGATGTTGTTGAATCGATTGAAAGGGAGCTTGATGCGTTATTTCCACCCTTTGAAGACAACCCTGTTATGGAAGAAATATACAAAATTGTTAAAAAGATGCAGTTAAAACAGGCCGCAAATCAAACCAGTGGTGTTACTGATGTCATCGAAAAAGGTTGATAGAATAATACAATCCATGGGTGAGCTGCCAACCTTGCCTACTATTTATATGAAGCTCTCAAATCTTCTGAATCAGCCAGACCCGTCAATCAACAAGATAACTAAAATCATTTCTGAAGATCCGGCTATAGCAGCCATGGTGCTCAAAATTGTCAATACAGCCGCCTACAGTATTCGTAACCAAATAGGGGATCTGCAGCATGCCATCGTAATTTTGGGGCTGAACGAAATAAAGCACCTCGTACTCGCAAGTTCTATTTACAAAATCGTAAAAGAATTTAAATCAAGCAGCGCCTTTGATATGCCAGCGTTCTGGAAACATTCCGTAGGATGCGCGATAGTAGCGAAGGTCCTGGCTGAAACAGCTCACTTAAACAGTCCGGAAGAAGTTTTCACCGCAGGTCTGCTTCACGATATAGGAAAAATGATCCATGCCGGCTATTTTCACGAAGAGTTTAACGCCGTAATAGCCGATGTTGCGGAGACAGGATCTCAGATGTTTCAATCGGAACAAAAAATACTGGGTTTCGAGCATGCCCAGACAGGGGGCACCTTGGCTGAAAAGTGGCGTTTACCCCAGGCAACAATCAACATGATAGTTCATCATCATATGTCCTATATACCAAGCACTCTGACGAGAGAGATGGCGGCCGTTCACATTGCGAACTCTCTCTGCATAGCCCTTCGCTTGGGATCAGGCGGAGAAAAACGGGTGCCGATTGTTAATCAAAAAGCATGGGAAAGTCTGGCTCTTAAATTAAGTGATCTTGACTATATTATGCAAAGGGCCTCAAAACTTTATGAGGAAAGCGCTTCTATTATGGATTTTGAATAATCTACTGGGACTCCTCTGTTCCTTTTGGTACGTTTGATTCCTGAGAAGTGAGTAGGTTTTGGTGCAGCGAGTTGGTCGGAAATGCAAGCGAAACAGACGCAAATCGATAAAAATGAACTTAAATCAGTGGTCAAAAAACTGCGCTTTTTGGAAGAATCGAACAGCGCACTTATCGGCATTCAGCATAAGCTTGATCGGTTAAGTCGTTTTCAATCGGAGAAACTCTTCTCTTATGATGTTCATTCTATAATTGAGACATGGCTTGAGAGGCTTAAGGAACTGGTCAAAATCGAAGTTTGTTCTGTCTTTCTTGTAGAAGAGGGAGGTATTGAATTCATCCACAAGATATCGAACCCTCAGGAACTATCGCCTGTCATTCAAAGGGAAATCGAGGCTCAAATCAACCTGGGGAACTTCGGACAGGCCATCAACGACGGCATCCCCTTGAGTGTCAAGGCCGAGGTATTTGGCAAAGAAACCAATCGGCCTTTCAGTATCATGATAGCTCCTCTTTCCAACATGGAAAGAACGAGAGGCGCAGTTGTCGTTGTCTTCGAACAAAGCAAAGTGTTCATAAGACAGCAAACCTTAAAACTTTTACATATTCTCGTAGATTTCTTTTCCCTGTCCTTGGAAAACGCATACCTGTTTAATGATCTGAAATCTTCATACTTCGATACCATCAGGGCCATTACCAAATCCATTGAAGCTCGTGACCTGTACACAAAAGGACATTCTGAAAGGGTTGCTCAATACGCTAAAATAATGGCCGAGGAGCTTGATTGGGACAAAAATGAGATAGAACTGATCGATTGGGGAGGGATGCTTCATGATGTTGGCAAGATAGGTGTCCCCGATTCTATCCTGAACAAGCCGGGAAGCCTTACCGATGATGAATACCGTCAGATGAAACTACATCCACTGATCGGCGCTGAGATAGTCGAAGGCATCTCTTTTTTGGAATCTGCTAAACCCTATATCCTTGATCATCATGAAAGATTTGACGGCAAGGGTTATCCCAGGGGCATGGCTGGGGAAAATATTTCTGTCCAAGGGAGATTGTTGGCAGTAGCTGACAGTTTTGATGCAATGACTTCCGATAGACCATATAGGAAATCCTTGCCCCTTGAAGTCGCGTTTGAGGAGATCGCAAAAAATAAAGGAACTCAATTTGATCCCGAGGTGGTGCGGGCTTTTGAAAAGGCATGGAAGGCTGGTAGAATAACGATTTCTCGGTAAAATAGTCACAGTTGCGGCTATCTTTCACTGTGCCCCTCGCGTTGCCACGTGTTCCCAATCTCGCGTTCCCAATCCCCGCCCGATAGGTTTTGTGAAATGCCCGTGTGCGCCCACAGGAAGTGCCCTTGGGGTAGACCCGCATGCGGGGTGTTGTGGGTGCTGGGGGTTAAAATCCCCCAGCTACCCGATTGGCATGTTCCATTGCATATCAGATGTATCCTCGTCACATTCGGAATACTTCGCGTGCATTCTCGTACATGACGCGGCGTGCAACAAACTTGGCCGTGTCAAGATTGTACTCGCCGGTGCTGAGCTTCTTCATCATCACATTGGCGATTCCCATTCTGGCTTGATGCGCATATCCAACTACTGGGAACGGTGACTGTGTATCTGCCCCGAATCCAAAAATCTTGTTGCTTGGTACGCACGACAGCCATTCGTCCAGGATCCGTTCCATTTGCACAGGATTCATGGCCCACGCCCAACAAAGGTCAATCCACACATTCGGGAATTCCTTTGCCACCGCGCCGATGAACTCGGAGTACGGCCACGAGGCATGGAACAGGTCGAACTTGACTTTTCTGTATTTCTGGAACACAGACACAAGCGGGGTGGGATCGCCCCAACGGATATCGTTCCAATTCCCCTCGAGGTAGCCGGTGTGAATCTGAACCGGTACGTCAAAAGTCTCGGCCCGCTCAAGAATTCGGTGGGCCAGGTAGTCGTGCAACGGATTTGCCTCGACTTTTTCCCCTTTCAATATTGCAGTGAGAACTCGGTCGGCGTCAGAGAATGCCGTGTCCGCAAAATCTAAAGGTCGTGCATAGGCCAAGGCAATCTTGAGAGCAATCAAGTTCCCGGTCGCTTTTGCACGTTCAGTGTGCTCGTTCATAAGCCTGTCCAAATCCGCAAGGCAGTGAATGGACCAGTTCATAGTCTTCTCAAGCTCCTCGATCTGCGACTTCTCGGTGATTGTAAGAATCTGGGACCTGCCGTAACGAAGGGTGTACTTGAAGAAACTGGGAAAATTGTCTCCCACGAAATAGGCTGTCGGAGTAATATTGCCACCGGGACAGTCATTCACGACCCATTTTACATTCGCGCATTCGTAAAGCTCTTCGTAGATCGCTTCTGGAGACTTGTCCCGAATAAAGGCTTGCATTGCCTCGGTGATTGCATCGGCTTGTGAGGCGTTATAGTCTAGTGTCATGTCACACATGTAATGTTGGATAAAGTCTTCTCAGCTTTATCCGTGCATCCTTGGTCGTGAATCGCCAGTTGATCGTCGCGTTTAGTGTGTTTCTGTGATTCTGCCATGCCTCGACTTCCGTAGCAACTGTTGCGATATCTGGAATCCGTCTGTTGAGGCACTGTCTGATCAACACATTCAATTCAATTTCCGCCATGTTCAGCCAGCTGCCGTGTTTGGGCGTGTAAACAAAATCAAA
>Ga0307990_1004030_pt1 | contig 10928 bp, 11 predicted proteins | sample EllFjometagen129_FD_203168 | JGI IMG/M metagenome (GOLD analysis project Ga0307990, IMG submission 203168) | Marine microbial communities from Ellis Fjord, Antarctic Ocean - #129 | ecosystem: Environmental > Aquatic > Marine > Unclassified | place: Southern Ocean | collected 2014-10-08
TAATGGAACGGGCGTGGGGGCTTATACTGTTCCAATGACAGGTTTGGTAGCAGAAACTCATTACTATGTTAGGGCTTACGCAACCAACGCAACAGGAACGAGTTATGGAAGTCAGGTGGAGTTTGATGCAGGCACAACAGCTTGGGCTTGTGGAGACGCTTTGGTTGATTCCAGAGACAGCAAATCCTACGCCACGGTTCTTATTGGAACCCAATGCTGGATGGCAGAGCATTTGAATTATGGAACTTTGACCCTCGGTATAAACAACCAAGGAATCGATTGCCCTTCAGCCGCGGCAACAGAAAAATACTGCTACTCTGACACCGAAGGAAACTGCACCACAGACGGCGCCCTATACCAGTGGAGCCAGATGATGTGCGGGGCCGCGTCCTGCAACGGCACAGGCGAGTCCCAGCCCGCCTGCACAATCCCGGTTCAGGGAATTTGCCCAAGCGGTTGGCACATACCATCGCATTACGAGTATACCGCGCTGGAACGGGAAGTTTGCGATTCCGCCACTTGCGCCACAGATTTTCCGTATGACGAATCCACTAGTGGATGGAGAGGCACAGACGAAGGCGGCCAAATAAAAGGAACAACTATTTGCGGGACATATCCCTGCTGGAATTCTCCTAATACAGGCGCCACAAACTCCAGCGGTTTTACTGCTTGGGCCGCTGGCTACCGCTATACCGACGGTAGTTTCGGCAATCGTGGTAGCTACGCGCGCTTGTGGTCGTCGCTCGAGAGTGGTACGAGTGCTTGGTTTCGGTACTTGAGTTATGGTCATACGGGTGTCGGCCGCCATACTTACGGTCAGGCTTACGGTTTTGCGGTGCGGTGCCTCAGGGATTAGAATTTGGTAATTTGATTTGGAATTTAAGAATTACTTTGAATAATCAATTAACGTAACATACTCCGCCGGATTCTTGAGGTATCTATTTGTGGAATCAAATAGGCCTTCAGGAGGGAGCGGTTAAAATTAAATCCGCTTTTGTCAGTTTCTTCGCTTAGAAACTATTGGTGGTCAGAGAGCCTCTCAAAAAGAGCAGTTAGACTCTTGGAGAAAAGAAAAAGTGCAAAAGTATTAACAGCAGGGCCCCGCCTCCGCCCGTTCCAGTTGTTCTGGCTACCGCAATACCGACGGTAGTTTCAACAATCGTGGTAACAACACGAACTTGTGGTCGTCGCTCGAGAGTGGTACGAGTGCTTGGAAACGGAACTTGAATTATGATCATACGGATGTCAACCGCAATACTAACGATCAGGCTTACGGTTTTGCGGTGCGGTGCCTCAGGGATTTGCTTTTAACCTAAGAGGGTTGTAACTTAGTATCGCAACTTTCTGCGGAGTATCTAAAAAAATGAATAAAAAACCTAAATTATATTTTAAGTTTTATCAACTCCTAAAATTTTTTTATAGAGCAATAAGGAATTTTGAAAAACAATATAAATATAATTTAGGAAAAGAAATTTTAAATCTAACTTGGAAATGTTTGGATTTGATAATTGAAATTAATGCTTTACCTAACGAAAAGAAACTTTCAAAAATTAAAGAATTAGGTGTCCGCTTTGACGAGTTAAAAATTAGATTAAGAATGGCTCAAGAATTGAAACAAATTTCAGAAAATCAATTCTCGCATATCCAAAGCGAGTATATAAAAGAGATAGGAAAGATGATTGGTGGTTGGATAAACTGGGCTTCTTAAGCAATAAATATCATGAGTGAAACCATATTTACTTTTAGAAAACTACATCAGGCCTATTTGGATTGTCGGGAAAACAAAAGAAACACTGCTAACGCTCTAGAGTTCGAATGGGATTTAGAAAGAAATCTATTTAAATTAGAAGAAGAGCTACAATCTAAAAATTACGAGCCTGGTCGCTCGATTTGTTTTGTGGTTATGAAACCCTCGCCAAGGGAAATATTTGCTGCTGATTTTCGAGATAGAATAATTCATCATGTCTTAGTTAATGAATTAGAATCAATAGGAGAAAAAGTTTTTATTCACGATTCTTATTCTTGTCGAAAAGGAAAAGGGACTCATAAGGCCGTAGAGAGGTTGCAATCTTTTACTCGCAAGGTTACTAGTAATTACAACAAAGAAGCTTATTATCTGCAATTAGATATTTCTGGGTTTTTTATGAATATTAATCATAATATCCTTTACGCCATTCTAAAGAAATTAGTCTTAAAGCAACAAAAATCTCATCAGTGGAAAGAAGACGTTTTGTGGCTGAGTAAAAAACTTATTTTTCATAAACCTACTGATAATTATATTATCAAGGGTAATCCTGATTTATTTAAATTTATTCCTCCACGAAAGTCGCTTTTTGCCTCAGGGTCTGCCAAGGGACTTCCTATTGGTAATTATTCTTCTCAATTTTTTGCTAATTTATATCTAAATCAATTAGATCAATTTGTAAAAAGGGAATTAAAAGAAAATTATTATCTTCGTTATGTTGATGATTTTTTAATTCTAGGAAGAGAAAAAAGGAAATTAGCAGGCTTAGCAGATAAGATAAATGCATTTATCAAAAAGAATCTTAACCTGAAGTTAAATTCTTTAAAAACTAAACTAAAAAATATTAAACAAGGGATTGACTTTTTGGGCTATATTATAAAGCCCCATTATGTTTTAGTAAGAAAAAGAGTTGTTAATGCGCTTAGAAATAAATTACATGGAGCAAATTCTATGGGTAAATTACGTGAGTCAGGCGTTTTTGAGGATGTTTTAGCAATGATTAATTCCTATTATGGTCATTTCAAACATGCAGATAGTTTTCATTTAAGAAAGGATATTTACGAGAACCACTTAGGAAAAATAAAGAGTATTTTTGAGTCAAAACTTGATTACTCGGCTCTTGAACTAAAATGGTAAGAGGTGGCAAACAATTCAAGGATATATTTCAAAAGAGATTATTTAATTAGTCGATAAAGTTTATGTGGCTTAATTGACCTAAAGAACATTGGCGCCTAAAACAAATAATCAATGATTGCAAGCAAGGAAGTAAAAACAAATATCCTCTTTGTTAAATTTTAAAAGATGAATAAACAAGAACTAAAATCTATCTTACAACAGGGTGAAGGATTAAAAGCAGAATTTAAAGAAAGTCTTAGCGGCATTGATAAAGAAATTGTTTCTTTTGCTAATGCGGAAGGAGGGAGAGTGTTTTTGGGCGTGAATGATAGTGGCAAAGTAAAAGGGGTCAAAACAACAAATAAACTAAAATCGCAAATTCAGGATATTGTCAATAATTGCGACCCGCCAATAAAGATTAATATAGAAGAATTTGGCGGAATAATTATTATTAATGTCGATGAAGGCGATGACAAGCCTTATAAATGTTCGGCGGGATTCTTTTCAAGAGTTGGCCCTAATTCGCAAAAATTGAAAAGAGACGAAATTATTAAGTTAATTACAGAAACAGGAAAAATAAAATTTGACGAACAAATAAACAAAAAATTTAGATTCCCGCAAGATTTTAATGAAAAATGGTTTTTGGAGTTTTTAAAAAGAAGTGGCATTTCTAAAATTACGCAAACAAGAAAAATTTTAACCAATCTTTCTTTGGGGAATGTTATAGGGAGGAAATTCGTATTAAATAATGCTGGCGTTTTATTGTTTGCTAAAGAACCTAAAAAATTTTTAAGACAAAATTTCGTTACTTGCGTTTTATATAAAGGCAAAGAAAAAGTAGATATTATTGATCGAAAAGATTTTAGCAATAATCTGTTTAATAATTACGAAGATACTTTTGCGTTTCTAAAACAGCACTTGCGTCTAGAATATGAAATCAAAGGGTACGGGCCCCGTAAGGAAATTCCGGAAATACCTTACGAGTCCTTAAAAGAAGCGATAATCAATGCGCTAGTTCATAGGGATTATTTTGATAATAGATTTGGGGTGTTTGTTGAGATATTTGATGATAGAGTGGAAATTACCAACAAAGGCAAACTCCTTTTTGATAAACGACAATTAGGGAAAGTAAGCATGCCAAGAAATCCAATTATTTTTGATATGTTTTACAGAATAAATTTGATTGAAAAAGCAGGTTCAGGGATTAACAGGATTAGAAAGCAAATTAAAGAAAGGGGACTAAAAATTAGATTTGAAACAGATGAATTTTTCAGGATTGTATTCTTTAGACCACAAATAGAATGGTCAGGAAAGATCACCGAAAAGGTCACCGAAAAGGTCACCGAAAATCAGAAAAAGATATTAAATAGCATTTTAAAAGATTCATTAATAACAGCTAAAATGTTATCAAAAATTGTTGGAATTTCAGAGAGAAAAATAAAGGAAAATATTGCTAAATTGAAACAAAAACATCTATTAAGAAGAGTCGGTCCAGCAAGAGGCGGATACTGGAAAATAATAAAGAAATAAAATTAGCCGATCTAGGGTTTTATCTTATCAAGCGAAAGATAATTTAACATTATCAAAAGTAAATTATGAATAAAGAAATTATTACTACAAGAATTGCTATTTTCCAAAAAAAGGAAATCAGAAAAGTTATTCATAATAATGAATGGTGGTTTTCCGTTGAAGATGTTGTTTTGGCATTAATTAACTCTACTGATCCTAAACAATATATACAGAGAATGAAACAGCGAGATAATGAGTTGAATAAAGGGTGGGTACAAATTGTACTTACCCTTGAAATGAAAACAACTGGAGGTAAACAAAGAATGAATTGCGCCAATACGGAAGGAATTTTTCGCATTATTCAGTCAATCCCTTCTCCTAAGGCCGAACCATTTAAAAGGTGGCTGGCAAGAGTAGGCTATGAAAGAGTAAGAGAAATAGAAGATCCCGAATTGGCAACTAAAAGAACAAGGATGTTATATAAAATCAAAGGATATAGTGATAGTTGGATTGGAAAAAGAATGCGTGGTATTGCGGTTAGAGATACATTAACCGATGAATGGCAGAAGAGAGGAGTTAAAGAACAAAAAGAATATGCCATCTTGACGGCGGAAATTTCTAGAGCCACCTTTGGCATGACTCCAAACGAATATAAAAAGTTCAAAAAGTTAAAAAGAGAAAATTTCCGCGACCACATGAATGATTTAGAGTTAATCTTTACTATGTTGGGCGAGGCGTCAACAACAGAAATTGCACGTAATAAAGACGCTCAAGGTTTTAATAAGAATAAAATCGTAGCTAAAAAGGGCGGAAGAGTGGCCGGTAAAGCTCGAAAAGATTTAGAGAAAAAAAGTGGTAAAAAAGTTTCAAATAAAAATAATTATTTACAAGGGGTAGAAAATAAAAAAAGATTAAAATAATAAATTGGACATTTTTATGACAAGAAAAAAGATTGTACTTAAAATTGTTATGATCACTATTACGGGGTTAAGTTTATTTCTAGCTAATATTGCTTCGGCTATCCCAGTTTCTTATCAACGATGTGCTCCAAACAAGAAATGCGTCATTGGAGAGTATATTTTTGAAGATGACGACTATATACCGGTAACGACTGATGAATTTTTCAGGATTGTATTTTTTAGACCACAAATAGAATAGTCGGGAAAGATAGATGAAAAGTGGGGTGAAAATCAAAGGAAAATAATTGGTTTGATTGATTCTAATAAGATTATTTCAATAGTGGAGATTGCAAAACAATTAAAATTGGGAACTACTACTATTGAAAATAACATTCCAAAATTAAAACAAAAACATCTATTAAAAAGAGTCGGTCCGGCAAAGGGTGGATACTGGAAAATAATAAAGAAATAAAATTAACCTGTTGTATTTATTTTATTTATGCTTCAAGAATTAGTTAGCGAAAAACTGAAGATGGTCAAAGAGCGGATAAAAAAAACAATTATTAGTTGTTTTAAGCGTCGGCGAATTAGCAAATTTGACTGGCGGGTTTTAGGATCTAAACAAAAACTTTTAACAGTTGTTAGTTTGCTAATTATAGTAATTTTGGGGAGCTTTAATTTTTTTAGCATTAGCAAGGCAAGCTCAGCAGCGGTTCAGTTTACTGATGATGTCATTGTAAATCTAGATGCAATAGGGATTACTCTTTATCTTGCTTCGGGGTCAATATGTAATTCCTTGACAGTGACTAATACCGATCTTAATGTAGACAGCGTTTTAGCGAACAATGTTTTTCTTTTAAAAACTGATAGTTATAATGTTTTGCAGCTAACTCCCTTGGATGATGTGGTTAGTTTTTCTATTTCTAACGGTAATTTTAGCAGTGGTTATCTTTCTCAATGGACTCAAAATAGTTCTGTTTCCGTTGATAGTGTGATTGCGGTAATTAACCCAGATCAATATTATGGTGTCCAAGCGGACGGAAATGATATCGAAGGAAGTCCTTTTTATTCCGGAGTAGGTTCGGAAGTAACCTTTTTTCGAGTTGGTGGAGGAATTTCCGAAATCTTTCTTATCGCTGAACAGGGGACAGTGGTGCGATTTGTTGATGATGTCAAAATTGACTTAGAAGGAGTATCATCTCTCTATATTTCTTCGGGGGCTTGGTGTCAGTCTATTGATGTGTCGGGGACCAATTTTGAAGTACAGGGTATTATGAGCAATTATCCTTTTTTCTTAAAAAGCAGCGTTCATAAAGTTCTTCAATTAACACCAGTTGGTGGAGTAGTTGGCTTGCAATTAGCAAGTGCTAATTTCGCAAATGGTTTTTTGAGTCAGTGGCAAGAAACTAGTTCAATTTCAGTTGATCATTTGATCGGGGTTGAACAAGTCAATAAAAATTATACAATTGAAGTTGACAATAATAATATTCCTGATAATCCTTTTGATGCCGGAGTTCTCGGCGAGATTTCTTTTGTGCGAACTGGACTAGGGGCTTGGGAAACTTTTTTGGCGGCCTTTACTGAATATCCAATTGCCGGACAAAATCTTAAATTAGATGTTTTTGATGCAGGCGAGGGAGTAGCTTTCAATTCAATAATGTGGCAGGGAACACAACCGGAGCTTATTGGGGAAGCTAATTGTACAGGTCCTAATTATAAATGTGTTCTTCTGCAATTGGCGACTTCTAGTAATCCAGATGGTCCTTGGAATTACCTGGGGCCAGATTGTACTGTGGGAAGTTATTACACTCCCAATCCAGATGCACCTCAGGAGATTGGTTGTTGTGGTAATCACTACAATCATCGTTATTATAAAATAAAGTTTTTGATGTATCCGGATAACGTCGATCGAAATATTTCGCCGACTATTGAAAAAATAATCGTCAATTATGCGCCATAATAATTATTCTTGCTTATGTCTAATCAAAAAGGGACAACCTTGGTTGAAATTCTTCTCTATATAGTAATTACGGCTATCGTCCTTTTTATTATTAGCGAAAGCATTAGCTTAATTGTTGCTAGTCAACAAAGAATAAAAGGAGAAAAAGAAATTGCTCAAAGTTTGACGTTAGCGACTGTCAAAATAGAAAAATCAATTAAAGAGGCTTCTGCCGTTACGGGAACTTATCCGGCCGATGTCCTTAATTTAACTATTGGCGAAGTAACAACCACTTACTCTATCTCCGAGGGTGTTTTACAGAAGAAGATTGGAGAAGCTTCTTCGGTTGATATAACCAACAGTAATGTGACTATTTCTCCTTGGGACGGAGAAAAGGTTTTTAGTCTAATTTCAACTGATACTGTTCAAGTTAAATTTAAAATTGTTTTTTGTGCTAATACTGATATCCAAACTCAAATTCAAACTACGGTGAGCTTGCGGAAAAGTTGGTAAGTATTAATTTTTCTTTTTGCTAGGAAAAGGTTATGTTATACTGAAGCAATAAGTTATCTTTTAGGGGAATGATGAAATTAAATGTCTCTTTTCTGGGGACAGAGAGAGAAAAAGGAGCAATTGCCTTGACGACAATGATGGTCCTGACTCTGGTTATTACCATAATTTCTTTGTCTATCGGGGGAATGGCTATTTTGCGAACGACTACTAGCCAAACTGGTTCGGAAAGCACTGAGTCTTTTTATTTATCGGAGTCCGGCAATCAAGATGCTTTATTAAAAATAGCTCGTGATAAGACAACAACGAAAGGGCTGGGAGAAGTAGGCATTAATAGCTATCTAGAGGTAGGTATCGAAAATACGGGGGGCGGGAATCAAGAAAAAACAATTAGTTCTAATTCTTCTTTGAAAAATCAGTACAACAGTCTTCGTTTAATTATTGGTCTCGACGATAATGGGAAAATCACTTCTTATAATTGGGGTAAAACAACTGAATAAGATATGAATCTTCGAAAGTTACTTGTTTATCAAAAAGAAATAATGGGAGTGGAAATTGATAACCGCTGGTTGCGTTTAATCAATTTAACTTCTGGGCAAGCTTCTAGGGGATTAAAAATTAAAAAATGGGTAGAAGTTAAGCTGGATTCTCATGTTATCGAAAATGGAGAAGTCCAAGATGAAAAAAAACTTCAGCTTGCTTTTCAGCAATTAAGAAAGAAGTTTTCAGGATTAAAGGGAAAAGGAAGAATTTCCTCCAAGATGATCCCGATCATTGTTTCGATTCCTTCTAGTAAAATTTATAGTCAGTTGTTCCAGTTTCCAAAATATTTGAACCAAGATCAACTGGAAGAGAGCATGAATCTTTCTATTAATTTTTCTCTTCCTCAGCCTAAAGATGGCGTTTATTTTGATTGGCAAAGAGCCGGTTCTTCTAGAGAGAAAGGACAAGCAACATTTCTATCTTCGGTTAAGAGATTTACTACAGATGCTTATCTGCGGGCAATTGTGGGAACGGGATTTATTCCCCTGGCCCTTGAATCTCATGCCTTGAGCTTATGTCGAGCAGTCGGCAAGATTGATGGAGATTTGTCAATCTTGGCTTTAATCAACGAAGAAGGGGCCGATCTAATTGTTTCTGAGCAGGGTAGCCCTCGTTTTATCCATGCGGTTGTTTGGCCGATCGATCAAAAAGCAAAAAAAGAGTTTTTGCGACAAGAGATATGGAAAGTCGCGAATTTTTATCAAACAGATTCTCGAAAGAATAATCTAAAAATTAGCAAGGTTTATCTAATTAGCAGCCAATCAAAACTTGATTCCATTAAAAGTTATTTGGCAGAAAAATTATCTTGGCCAGTTGTTATCTTAGAAATAACTCCAGAGAAAAAAGTTTCCAATTCAATGCAAGACAAAATAGATGTTTTTCTCAAGGATAATCATTTAAAGCCAAAGCAACTTTTAAAATTGAAATCTTTAGTTCTCTTGGGGGCAGGATTACGTGGACTGATTCCTCGAAAAGGAGATACTGATATAAGCTTATTGCCAGTAGGAACAGAGAAAGAATACGATAATCAACTTACTGTCTCTTTTTTGGATTTTGTTAGTCTTTGGGTGCTGGGAATGGGCATCATCATTTTATTGCTTCTGGGAGGAACTTATAAATTTATTGCCGATGTTGATCAGAGCTTAGGAATTAAATTAGATCAATCTCATTACATCTCTCTTAGTCCGGAAGTGGAAAAAATGCAACAAGAAATGATTCAGTTTAACGAAAATGTCGACTTAATGCATTCCTCGATCGAGCAACAATCGATATCCTTAATTTCAGAGCTTTTAAGAGAACTAGAAAGCAAAAAGATTCCCGGGATTGTCTTTAATCGTCTTCGGGCGCTTCCGGAGAGAAGTATTCTTTTGGAAGGGAAGGCTGATACTAGAACCCAGTTACTGAAGTTTAAAGAGGGGTTAGTCAGTTCCAATCTTTTTTCCGAAGTTGAGTTGCCACTAAAATTTCTTGTTCGAGAGGAGCATTTAGCTTTCACTATAAATTTTAAATTGAAATGAAAACAATGTTGTTTTCTTCGCGAAAATTCAATTACCGAAAAAGATTTTTAATCCAAATTAGTCTTTCTGGATTGTTTTTAATATTTTTAATTTGTCTATCTTTCTTCTTTATTCATCAAATTAAATTAACTAGTCAGAGAGTGGAAGCGAAGAAGTTTTCCCTAGAAGGTATCCAGAACGAAAACGAAAGAATTGCTCAATTACGACTAGAGTATAAGGAAGCGCAACCTTATTTTTCTCAAGTTAATTCTTTTTCGCTAACGACAAAAGAAGTTATTGATGTTTTGTCAAGCATAGAAACAGTTGCCAAACAAACCAATAATGTTGTTAGAATCGACATGATTGAAGAAAAGCAGATTAACGAACAAATACAATCTTTAAAATATCAAATTTCCTTGCGAGGCAATATGAAAAGCTTTTTAGATTATAGCAAGAGATTTGAAGAACTTCCGGCATTTCTTAAAATAGAAGAGGTAGATATTTCCATTCCTTCTGGGGATAACGAAGAAGGGACGATGCTTCATCGTTTTTTTCTGTTTTCGAAAAAAGATAAAGAGGAAATCTATCAAAAACCATGATTAAAACAGCAAGAATTTTTTCTGAATTAAAAGAAAAAACAAAATCTATTGGTTGGCGAATAATCTTGCTTTCTGGAGGAAGAATTTTAATTGTTCTTTTCTCGATAGGAATATTGAGCTTGCTCTTTTCTTTTTCTATTCGAGCTTTAAACCAATCGCTTTTTAGGGAGATTAACTCTTCTTCTGGACAAACAGAATTGTTTCATCTGTCGGAGCTAGAAACGATTGCTTCTTATTGGGGGATTGAAACAGAATCTTTATTAATTAAAACAGGCGATGAAACTAAAAATTAAATTTTCCCGTCTTTTTTGGATAGTAGTTTTTATAGAAGTTTCTCTTTCTGCCCTTTTTTTCTTTTTTCTTTATAGCTTTCCCGAGTTAATCCAGAAAAGCTATGTCGGAACAATTTACATGGTTTTCGGAGGGATCTTATTAGTTACTTTTTTTATATCGCTTTTTGCTATCTTAGAAAGTATCAAAATTATTCGCCTTATTGAAAAAATAAGTCAATTTAGCCATCGCATTGCTTATGGTGATTTTCAAACAGAAATTAAATCAAAGCGTAAAGATGAG
>Ga0307990_1004031_pt1 | contig 10927 bp, 11 predicted proteins | sample EllFjometagen129_FD_203168 | JGI IMG/M metagenome (GOLD analysis project Ga0307990, IMG submission 203168) | Marine microbial communities from Ellis Fjord, Antarctic Ocean - #129 | ecosystem: Environmental > Aquatic > Marine > Unclassified | place: Southern Ocean | collected 2014-10-08
TCTCTTCTGGATTAGCAACCATGGTCCTCCTTCCTGAATGAATGTTCATTCATATTGTGCGCTGGGTGAGAGCTCTTGTCAAGGAGATGGAAGTGGTGGCTGCTATGAGTTCAGAGACATGGCCTTTTCCCTTGGCGCAGCGGCAGTCAATTCTTCAAGCCGGAGAGAAGGCTTACTCTCCTTGGTGAGTGTTCCCTTAATCCGTGGGCACTTGGCCGCCCACGGCCCGGGAAAACTTGCCCCAGCCTGGGGTTCCATCACTGGAACTTCCTTGGAAGGCGATGAGGGCTTATGTAGTTGTTCTCGTCTACTGCGCTCAACCGACCATCCTCACGGGTGCACATCATCCCAACAGACACACTGGATGAAGAAAATGACGGGGGCGAGAACAGAGCAGCGCCTTTGCAGGCCTGCAGACCCCGTGAGCCACACCCCCGTCAAGTAGACATTCTACTTGACAACAGTGGGCCCGTCATCTGTAAAATACAATGGTAGACCACGGGCCGCTTATACCACCAGATTTCGGCGATTTCCTTTCTTCACAGGTTTGCAAGCCACTCGTTCCTGATTTCGGCGAACTCGTTCTCCGACTGGCAGATCTCTCTCCACACCTCTATCGATTCTGGAACGGCGGTGCCTTGGCGGTTGTAATGCACGAACAGAACATAGGCCAAGTGCGCGGATGCTTGTCTAATCTTCAGCTTCTCGGGTAAGGGCAGGTTCGCCATCCCGGCAACTGGATCAGTATCACCTGCAAGTGCATGGAGCCCTCGTACGGTGAGATCCTCTGTGTCGTCAACGAAGCAAGCCGGATGCTTCCCGACTACGTTTGCCATCGTGTTCAGCGTGATTCGCAAGCCAGGGATATACCTGTACATGATGGATCGCGACACTCGCCGCACCAGCATGGCCATGTTCTCCTCGCTGATCGTTGATCTCTCCAGCTGCAACAGCCCCCAGATAGCAGAGAGCCCGTCTACCACACGTTCGTCCTCGATGGAGACCAGAGCATCCTCGACGCGGGTGACCACCGCGGATTCCGTATCAGGAAACAGATGGAGACAGGCGGTAGCTGCCCGCAGGCAGGGCAGGCCAGCGTCGTTGAGTTCAGAAAGCAGACGAGAAAGAGCATGCCGTGTTGCCTCGTCAATAGTAGGCGACAATGCTGGCGCCACTCCATACGCCAACGCGTCTACAAGCTGGACAGCCCTAGCTGCGAATTCTTCTTGAATCGGGGCGAAGTGGGAAGCCTTTCGTTTGCCGGTCAGCCATTCCTTGTCAGCGTCCCACCACTCCATCAGACGGATCAGGATCAGCGTGATTTCCTTCTCTGTCCAATGAATGGTTGCACCTGAACCAACCAACTCCGCGCACATGGAAACTGTGCCACCTATCGTAATCTGGACGCCCTCGCCTGGGCTTTGCTCCTGGATTGGGAGAAGGGCATTTCGGATGTACTCCTTCAGAAGCGGTACTGGATCTACCTTCTCGGGGTACGGGAGACTTAGGAACTTGAATTTGTAGAAGTTAGTATCTGCAGGCAGGCCCAGGTCATCTGTGCGCGACCACAGCGCGTCGCCAAGGCGCCTTGACTGGTCTTCGTCCAAGAGCCCCAACTCGTAGAGCTTCACTAGCACGAAGGACGCCGCCCCCCTCCGGTTGCCAATGCTCCCCTTGCTCGTGTTCTCTAACAGACGATCTATCTTCGTCACGTCAAGCTCGAGCTTCGGAATCCCTGCGACGGCATCCTTGTCAAGGTTGAGGAAGAGGAAGGGATTGACCACCTCAGTGCCTGTGATTCCCGGCAAATCGCCTAGCACGGGGAACTCCAGCAACGTGGGTATGTTCTCGTAGCGTTCAGCAACGGTGAGACTGGCCAGCAATAGTTTTACCAAGTGGCGAATACCGCGGTACTTCGACCTCTGATCCGATGCGTATACCGACAGAAGGAAACGAAGCAGTCTGTTCTTGGCACCTAACGAGCACTTGCTGCATAGCCGCGAAAGAATCTCTGGAATCACCTGCGCAAGCAATCCCCCGAAGTTATCGGTTCGGAAGCCGTCACTCGCCCTGATATCCGCCTCAGCACCCCCAAGTGCCTGGAGGTACTGATCGACGAGCCCATCAACATGAGACACCTCCATCCGGTAAAGAGCTTCACGGTTGAACACATGATCGACGGTTTTCGCGTCTCCTGTGCGGATCATTGTAACAACGGCCCAATGAAGCGAGGTCCGAGAGATGCGAGGCAGTACGCCTTCTGCACTCTTCTTGCTCTGTGTCATGCCTGGAACTCTGAATGGGGCAGCCGCTTCCTCGGAGAAACGGAGAAAGGCATACGCAGAAAGCACATCGCTGTCCCAGCCACCAAAGTGGAGTGTCTGGGTGACTCGACCGATGTCGAACTCGGTCTTCTCGGTTACTTCATGATACTCCGAATACGGACACGCTAACGCCATCTCAAACAGTTTCAGCTCGTTCGATGGATCACACTTATACTGCTTGAGGATATTCCACCGGTCGCGGAACTGTGTACGCATCTCCTCATCGTCCGACCAGTTTCCTGCCTTGATTGAGATAGATCTCTTCACGAACCGAAGCAGCCACATCGTGAATGCCTCTTGGGACACCAAGGAGTAGTCTGTGGTGACCGGCTTCAGATTGAGCTTGCTGCGGATCGTCTCAAGAGCTGTCACGAGAATTGTCTCAGCGTCCTCCAGCTGGCCGATCTCTGCAAGTAGAGCAGCTTTCCTCGTTTCCCAGAACGGGAGCGCTTCGTTTGATGGCCACGCCTTGAGCAAGCGCTTGAGTCCAGGTAGGTCGAGGGTGAACAACGCTTGTAGAGCACGCTCGTAGGATAGAAACGCAGATTGCTGGGGCGAAAGATGCTTGGCAAGGTCATTCACCGCGTTCTCACCAACTTGCCACTTCTCGATCAGCCCTTCCTCCCTATAGAAACGCAGCATTGAAAGCGCTAGGTCGAGCCACATCTTCCGCATTTCGAGCCAAGGCAACTGTGCATGTTTCGCTTGCCCCGCTGAGACCTCAGCTGTCGGCGGCGCTTGTATGTCCGCAAAGGGCCAGTACCGGCGTAGGACGCCCTCAAAGAATGGACACAGATTGTCTAGGATTGGATAGAGGCACTTCTCCAGGCGCCAGTTCAGTTCAAAGGCAAATTGGAGATCAGTAGGCGCCGGGAGTTCCTCCCCTGCAGACGCATAACTGACCCAGTCCTGTGTGAAGGTCCATAATGGGTTCCGCCGATCCTCGGGCACAACAACCCAGCCTGGGAAAGACAGTCTTGCTTGCCTCCACTCGGCCAGAATCGCACTCAGTTGAGCGTTCTTGTCGTCCCCCTTCTTCGATCGATCCGGCCTCATGGTAGCTTGCCCGCGAGGCCAATCGGTCCAGTTATCCTGGCCCTTACGGTCCAACAGGTACCCACAGAATCGCTCCAGTGCCTTTTCGTGATCGCCGCGACCAATGCCAGGGCAATTGGCGAGATCAACCAAGACAATGTTGCGCTGCTCGAGAAGTTGCTTCTGGGCACTGGACAAGGAGAAGACGCCAACCAAGTACACTTTCGCTGAGGTCTTTTTGCCGAGATTGTCACGAATCCATCCAGTCCACTGAAGGAAGTTCGGATCGTCGCCAGAGAATCCAATGAGGCAGAGCGTGTTCTCTAGCAGTGCCTGTTGGACGGTATTCACGAAAGGTGCGTAGTCTCTGGGATACCGCCTGTAGTCCTCTTCCGTGATGATGAAAGGTTGCTCAGAGGGGAAGCTGCCATGCAGCTTCACAATGCGCGGCTTCTGTGAGTGCACGATATCCTCGGTATTAACCACAACGTCATACTTCTGAGACCCGACTGATGCACGAGCCCTTTCCAAGAGCGTATCGTAATTCGTCGTGAATACGTCAGTCCACGGCAGCTCAAGCAAACGAACATGAAGAGGCGATGGCTCGTAATCGTTGTCAGGGATGTTCAGACGAAGCAGTTGGTGCAGTGCCGGGCGGCCAAAAGCAGCCTGCACTTCGTCAGCGAGTTTGAGGGGATTTAGGTACCTCTGCTCAGTCGATGGCGCTTTGCCATGTACTTTCTCATAGAACAGATCACCCAGCTGAGACCAATTCGGGAAACCATCACCGGCATTCTTGCTGAACCCCGCACCTACCATCACCGCCGCATGGCCCGACCAAAGACGTTCGGCAATCTCATCGAGGTACGGCCTGATCGATTCGTCAACCGGTATGTCGTTCATGCTACTCATCCTGCGGCTACCACTGCTCATGGTCCCCCGATGAATGCCTCACTCAGAACAATGATCAATGTGCGAACGTGCACACCAGTATCAAGGCTCGCTGCGTCCGTTTCTCTCCATCCTGGCTGCCTTCTTCATCCCACCTCTCCTCTCATATTGACATCTGACTTGTGCGCACCATCCTACAACCATGCGACTCTTCGATCAAGGTACGGGGTTGGGTCTTATCTCTTGACACTCTCCGAAGACGCACCTCAAGGCGTCACACCCGATTCATGCAAGAGGCCTGCTTTCTCAACCCCCTTCTTTGTTCGTAAGCAGTGCGCCGAAACTTCCACGACATCAAAATGCAAGATCTGATCCCGAAGACGACCTCAAGCTCCGTGACCTTCACCCCGTAAACCGAGTCGCACATAACGAGAAGATCGACGATGATGCACGTTCTGAGGGGGGGTGGCATGCAAACGACGAGGTTCTCCGAGACCGAGATACGAAGGACGCTTTGGAGCCTAGGAGATTCGAACTCCTCGCCTTGTCACTGTCTCCGCGAGAACAAAAATCGATTGAGAGCCTCTGTATTCCCTCCACATGCACTGAGAGGGGTTCGAGATAGGAGCAAATCTGGAGTTTTCTGACTAAGTGAACGAGAATGGCTGACTAATCCCTCTTGTGAATGAAGCCGCTTTTTGTCGACCCTGGATCCTGTGCCTTGTATGTTGCGTGATACAGGCCGTAAAACGTGCATTATGCAGCCTCGATAATGAAAGGATGAGACATGGCCAGGGCAAAGAAACTCCCTACAGTTCTGACAGAAGACGAACAAGAGCGGTTCTTCGCGCAACCCAACCCTCGTTACCCCACTGGCGAACGCAACGGGACGATGCTCCGCTTGATGCTCAACACCGGGCTGCGATTAGCGGAAGTGACTGGTTTGAAGTGGCACGATGTTGATCTCACCACGAGTAAGCTGATGGTCCGGCAGGGAAAGGGGAGCAAGGACCGCACCCTATGGGTAGCCGAGGGCGACATCGACCGCTTGAGGAGCTGGAGAGAGCGACAGGCGGCGCAGTGTGGCCAGCGTGATCATGTGTTTACTGCGCTTCAAGGCCAACTGCTGGGTCATCGCTACGTTCAGCGGATGGTGAAGAGGTATGCGGCTAAGGCAGGGATCAACAAGAATGTCTCACCTCACACGCTACGGCATTCGTTCGCTACGGATCTCTACCGCGAGACCAGCAAGATTCGCCTGGTGCAGAAGGTGCTCGGTCATTCAGACCTCTCCACCACGATGATCTATACCCACATCTTCGACGAGGAGGTGGAGAGCGCTCTCAAATCCTTTCGCCAAGCGACGGCGATAGCATAAGAGGAGGGAATCTATGCAAGATGACACTTCAGTACTGATTGTTCTCGGAGTGGTGATACTAGCGGTAGCGGCTGTCCTTACGACCACCACCCCAGTAAGGCCGGACGAAGCGACCATCAGCCCGGAACAGAAAGCAGGGTGCTTGCTATGAGATTCAGTAAAGCCATGACCACGGTTGTCCTGCTTACAGGCATCTTGGGACTAGTAACTGGATGTCTCCCTGATTCTACAAGTAGTGTTAATCAACGTCCATCTGCAGAACTCACTGTCACGCCAAATTCAGGGGCCGCTCCATTAGAGGTCACATTCAATGGTTCTAACTCTTACGATCCAGATGGTATAATTATCTCATACAAATGGGATTTTGGTGATGGGTCGCTTGCAAAGGACAAAACCTCAACTCATACCTACAAACTTCCTGGTACATACGTGGTCATCCTTGAAGTTACGGATGACGATGGGGCTATTAATCAGACTGTTTCTACAATTCTAGTCTTCGAATCATCTACCCCACCGATCCCAGATGAACCCCCTCCAGGCGTGATTCGCTTTGAGGGACATGGCTCGCCCCTATCTCGAATACCCTTCACTAGTGAAGACTCGGAGATCTTCTTCATTGACTCCTGCACTGCCGGCATCTTCGATCAACACGGTGGCTGGGTGGGATTCTTGGAGGGTGGCCGGAAGACCATCGCACTCGCTGCTGGTGAGATCTATTATCTGGATGTTGCAGCTGGTGGAGTCTGGGCAATCACTATCTTGAGTAGATCTCACCATCCATCCCCTCCTCAGACATATACAGGGAAGGGACAAGAACTCTCACAGTACACATCGCTCTTCACTCTTGATCGAGGGCCGGTAACCTTCTACATAGAGTGTGTAGAGGGATACCACTTCAGCGTTGTTCTCCTCGATAGCGAGAGGGATTGGGTGGAAGTTCTGCAGAATACGTATGAGAGCTTCGCCGACCGCGTTGAGGTTGATGTTCCCGGCGGCGTCTACCTTCTGAAGATTTACACCAGCAACGACTGGGAGATCAGTGTAGAGCAGTAGTGGCTTGGTGACTATCGACTAGAGTCCGTCACAGGGGCCGGTCGAATGAGAAGGCTGCTAAGAAAGCCTTCCACGTCAGATCTGGAAGCCAAAAGTGATCGGTTGTTCACACCACTCGCCATCATAGATCAATGTGTAAGAGGACGACGGAGCTACTTCAAACAGGATCTCCCCACTCACATGTTCCCCAGTCGAGATGAAATTGCCGACGAAAGTGTTGTCGAGCAGTGATGAGAGCCAGCTTCGGTACTCCAGATTACCTATCCCGGCCTGTAGTTGAAACAATCCGCATGTAATTCTCCCGGCAACCGCCCCAACTCTCACATTGACAATCACAAAGATCATTCCGGGGGCAGGAGCCAGGTCCCTGTAACCAACCCCCAAGGCAGTGCGCACGCCGATCAGTTCCACGGTGACGTAGCCGTTGTTGATCGCGCTGCCCACAGTGCCCCTGGGGCCAGACACACTGATCGTTCGCGTACAGGTAGCCGCCACGTTATTATTGTCGATGACGCGCAGAGTGGCGTGATAGGTCCCGGGTTCCTGGTAGGCGTGCGATACCATGATTCCTTCGATTGAGGGCGTTGGAGGTAGGTCATAGCCGTCTCCGAAATCCCATTCGTAACTCAAGATGTAGCCGTTCGGGCTCCAAGAGGCAAAGGCGTCGAAGGAGACAACCAGGGGAGCTAGCCCCGATATGGGGGTGGCCGAAAACTGTGCGACGACGGGCGGGGTGTTCACATGGCTACAGGCTGCCAATACAAAGAGAAGAAGGACATAGGCAAGTCCCTTGCATAGTCGGGTCCCTCTCAGCGCAGCGGCACTCAGACTTCCACGCAGGCTTCCCATCTCCCGACGCCTCCCACCAAACATACTAATTGGATTCAAGTCGAGGCGAGTTTTCGGACCTCGTAGAGGAAAAAACTCACCCCTCTAAGTGCCTAGAGGCGGCTAAGCGTAGATGGGCCAATTGTTCCTACGTTCGTCCTCATGGTCCAGTTGATGGTGTTGGCGTCTACCCGCACAAACTCCATTGTTGAGTATCCTGTCTCCGTCGGGACGGTGAATGAGTAGAGGGCATCCGTAACCGTCTCCGTCACGACCGTCTCCGAAATGCGATACATTTCTCCAAGGTCCAGCGACACGTTTCCCGATCTCTGTATGACTGTAGTAGCCGTGAACGTAAGAGATAACGCTTCAGGGTCAGACTCCATACCCCACTCTCCGTGAATCCAGGTAGGCGGGTGAAGCCGCTGTTGTTGGACAGCAAAGCACCCAGTAAGCACTAAGAGAAGAGTAATCCCAAGACACAACGTGAGCTGTTGTCTTTTCATTCCAGCCTCCAAATCCATTCTAGCCGCGCAACTGCGTCACGGGCAAGCTCCTGCAACTGCCGTCTAACTCGCACTTGATCGAGCTAGGCAGCGCAAGTATACCCCCCTGTCTTATCTTCGATAACGTGGGGAAACATCCGAAAACTCAACCCGTTCCACACCCGCAAAAGCCGAAGAGTTCAGACCTTCGGGCCGTATACGGTGCGGCTTGAGGAAAGAACAGATTTCCCGAGTTTCCGGAGGCCATAAAAAAGGGCTAGACCCGTGCGCGTGGGATTCTAGCTTCTTCATTTCTTTTCCTTCTTCTCTATGCTTTCTTCCATACGGCGATAGGCCTGCCACATAGCCGAATCTGCATGCGTGAGAAGCCAGACGGCGTTCTGGCTCTCAGTTCGTATTTGAGCAAGGTAATCGACAATCGTGGCAATAGCAAAGAACAATACGCCCGATACGATACCGATAGACAGCCACGTCAGGGCAGGAGTATATGCATTAAATAGCCAATGATAGCCGGAATCCGGCGTTCTAGGCCATGACTGGACACACATAACAAGTCCGCCAATGATGTCACCGACACCGAACCAGATTAGCACTACTGAGATACGGGGTCTTTCGTGATAGTTCATCTACCTTCCTCCTTCTTGCGCTGGAAAACATGATAGCAAGAATGAGTGTTTATCACCAACCACTGCAACAGCTTCAAACTTTCTCATGGTGAATCAAGAAGATCGGACCGAACCAGGTGAGGCTTGAGCTAAATCCGGCCTTCTGCGAGGGCCGTCAATCCATCCGTAAGGCTAGACCCTATACCGGATAGGGACTTACAAGCAAGATAAGGCTCGTTCAGAAGGCACTCGGACACTCCGACCTAAGCACGACGATGATCTATACCCACATCGTTGACGATGAGCTTGAGGACGCTCTCAAATCCTTTCGCTGCGCGGCGGTCGCAACGTAGCAAAGCGGGTAACTAAGTCAACCTAATTCTCCGTGGCCTGATCGTTCTTGGCGTCCCCTCTTGCGCTGCCTTCGTTTTCGGAGCCCCTAGCATCCTTAGGGAAGAGCGCCTCCTCAAGTTGCTCATGCCAGAGTCTGAACGGTTCCGTAATCGCAATAGCGGTAGAGCGGCGCAGGTCCTCAAGCATCTTCTCAACAGATGAAGCAAGCATCAGTTTCGCAGGGTTGCCACCTGCGGCAATTTCCTCGACCATCCTCGCGATTGCAGCATTGAGGTTTTGCATTGGGAGAAACGTTTCACTGATGTCTGTAGCACTCCTGATCATCGTTGTTGCCCAATCCCATCTACCCAGAGCTGCAGAGCGGCGGGCTTCTGCGATCGCGGCTTTCCTCGCTCGTCTTCCAACATGATCTCCGGCCCACCTGTAGAAGTCTCCACCCTTGCTGATGAGGAACCTCTTCGATGTGTGCTCTTTCATTTCGTCGATAAGTTCGTGTCTGGCGCCGTCAGGACCGTTTCCGTGCTTTTCCCACCAATCGTTTTTCCCGTCATCCGAGATGAAGTAGATATTACCGCCCGTTTCCTTGGCACGATTGATCAGTTGGCGCCAGATGATGAGATCGCCGTATTTCTCAACGCCTGGCTTTCTGATGGGATCGAGATACCCGGGAGGCTGCTGTCGATCGTACCTCCTGAGGCCGTCATCATAGATCTCTTCCAGATCGAGTTGACTGAAGCGATTGCCAATACGATCATAGATGATCTGATTCAGACGCTCTCGAATTGGATCATCAATAAGAAAGCGTTCGTATTCGTCCTGAACGGTTTTTAGTTTGCCATCGATTTGGTCTGTCACAGCAGCCAGCAGACTCTGGATGTCCTCAATGGTCAAGAATGGAGATTGGAATTCTTGACCGACCTTTGGGTGCATCTGCTTCATCTTCTCGACGAACTTCTTAGCTATACCTGGAAGCAGCGGCCTGAGATTTGCGCCGAAGGTTATTTGTTGCTTGATTACATGAACCCTGTTTCTCTCGTACTCATCGGCGGATTGACGTGGCAGCCAAATCCTATCCTTGAGGTCTTCGAGATACTGGAGGAAATCCTCGCGTGTTTGCTCGCTGTACGAATAGAGGTTCAGAAGAACACTCGAATCGAAAGCAAAAGTGGCGTGCCTCCTGAGTTGTCCGACCTGATAACCCGAAAGCTCATAGTCGCAGGAGGTATCGGGTGTTTGTGGAAGCTCTTTAAGGGTGCTCATTGATGTCTGCCTCCCGCAAGAGGATACCATACGGGCTCAGGCATGGAAACACAGGGTACTTATTTTCGCTCCTCCCGCTTCAAGTACTCCATGATCGCCTCAACCGCGAGGTAATTGATCGACCGTTCTCGTTTGTTTCCCAGCCTGATCAGGCGTTCGACTGGCTTGTCCAGCATCTTCTTCTGTGGGATGTAGATGGACAACTTATCAAGGACCTCCTTTTTCGCCATCTTACTCACCTCCTTTTTCGCCACTCATTATACGCGATAAGGAAACTAGTGAGAAGGCGCTAAGCTTCTCTGTAAATGACGATGGAGAACAAAGACCGAGACTTCCGTTCCTGGAAGGTGATGGGGTTCTTTCTCGCACTAGACAACTCGTCGCTTGCCTTCTACCAGAGTAGTCACTTGTTTGTTTTCCGGTGCAGGAAAGAGGTTCCCGGGACCCACACGGGTTATGCCTTTGATCAAGTCAAAGTGAGAATCCGTGGAAAGAATCTTCTTCAGGCGTCTATTCACAATCAAGGCTGCATGGAGGACATCGCGATCGCTAGCTCCCCAGACCCAATCTAGGATAGAATCAACGAGCAATGAACGACAAGATGATTACTGTTGTCTCCGGGCTACCTCGCTCGGGGACCTCAATGATGATGATGATGCTCCAGGCCGGCGGGATGGCCATTCTCACCGATAA
>Ga0307990_1004032_pt1 | contig 10925 bp, 22 predicted proteins | sample EllFjometagen129_FD_203168 | JGI IMG/M metagenome (GOLD analysis project Ga0307990, IMG submission 203168) | Marine microbial communities from Ellis Fjord, Antarctic Ocean - #129 | ecosystem: Environmental > Aquatic > Marine > Unclassified | place: Southern Ocean | collected 2014-10-08
ACTAGGATGACAACAAATTCCTACTCCTATATCACCAATTCTAGAAACAGCTGGCATGATATCCTCACTTTCTTAAATCCATCTTTTGGAGTAACTTTTCTGTAACATTGAGATAAGTATCTTGGCAAAAACTAGCATTCTAGAGCTAGTTTGACCTAGTACAGAGCTAGTGAGAGTACGGTTAACTCGACTCTGTAGAGGTAGGTTTTCAAAACACGTGTTTTACACTAGTTTTTGAGAACTGTCTCTAAGAGTGTCGATTAACCGGGTTATGCTTAATCATTAATGAGTTCGTTAACTTCCTTAACTAGTCCATTGTCATCAATGATCCTATTGTATTCGGTGCATAATCCTAGATCTAATAATATACACAACGGAATATTAGAAATTGGAAAGTCTTTACCTAAAACTTTAGCAATTAAGATAGAAGCATCAGGAAGTGAAAACATTATACCTCTTTTAAAAGCAATACACTCATCTCCTACGCACTCATCACCAATTTTAGGACAGAACATTATCTACCTTTCTTGGATTTTCTTAATTTCCAATATCTAAACATCAAGCCTCGTTCTAGGTATTCCCGTCTTCTTTTATCGATTCTTAAATTGTGTAATCTTGAAGCTCTTTTAATGATTTTAATCTTATTAGATTTAACGTAAATAAGACCTGCATATCTAGGAAGTTCTTTTAACTTTAAGATATGAGAATCAACGGCATAATAAAAATAACTGGGTATCTTATCTATTCTGTTCTTAATAAAATAAGAATGTTTTTTCTTTTTAAAATCCTGTAAAAAATCTTGCCTCGACGACTTAATCTCTATTTCTGTTACTAAGTCTGAATTTGATACAGAGATTAAGTCGGACTCCCACCAATAAAGTTTTACGTTAGGTACTATAAGCTTATTGGTTTTTTCTACAAGATTTTCAAATAATATGTTTTGGAGGTACCGTTCTTTCGATCTCACAATCTAACGTTAGCTTTTACAACATTAGCTTTAGTGATTGATTCCATTTTAGCATCTAGGTACTTACTTCTACCAGGTTTAACAATCTCAAAACCATTCTTAATCCTGTGCAGAACGTCTTTGAGAGGATAACCAAGACAGTACACACTAACCATTACCTCTTTCATCATTGAAAAATTCATACCTTTGGTTACTTTTACTAAGTTACCTATTACTTCCTCAGTTTCTTTTCCTTTAAGCTTAGACTCAAAGTAAAGCTTTCTACCACTAGCTCCAGGATTGCCTATTTCTATTACTCTATCAAATCTACCTGTTCTTAACATACGAGGTGGTAGCTTATCGATGTAGTTAGTAGTACCTAATAATACTATACCATCTTGTTGAGAATCACCATCAAATAAACCTAACAGTGATTGTTCATTGTATCTAACCATCTCATCCACGTCTTCGAGTACTGCAAGAATCCTACGTTCAGGCTCAACCTGTCTAATACTGTTTAAAGCACTTACTAAAAGATTAGGGTTCTTAACGAGTAACACTATATCCTTTTCTTTAAGGATACTGTTCATGACGAGTTTAAGAATACATGATTTCCCTGTACCCGGTGCCCCGAAAAGAAGAATACCTCTTTTGTGTACAAATCCTAATTCATTAAATCTAGGTTTAAGACCCCAGAAACTCTTAATTTCATTAAGAACAGTAGTTTGACGCTTATCATTAAACTTAAGAAGATCATCTGTCTTTACTCTATGTGGAGTAAAGTAAAGACCTTGCATGTCACTATTTAAAGTATAGATAGTTGAATGTAGTTTCTTAATAAGTATAACATCACCTACAGGTCTTATTACTAAACCTCCATCTGTGTACTGAGTAAATTGAGGCTTAGGCTCTTTGTAGTCCCTGTTAATCTCACTAATGGGCTGTTCTATAACTTCACTTTCCTTATCTAAATATTCACCTGAATAACCCTTAATTCTAACATATCTTGTCTTCATAATATACCTTTTCTAATTAATTTACAAAATTGGTTTACTTCCTTTTCAAAGCTAATTTTAACTCTTTAACTTGATCTTCAGCCTTATTCTTTCTAGGATGTAACCCCCAACAAAATCCTACTTTAGTATCAAAAACACCCCAATACTCATCTTCTTCATCAACATAAAAGTCCTCTCCCCTTAAATCTTTAAAATCAGGACGCTTAACGATTTTGTGCTTAGCTGATTTAATCTTTACTGTTTTCATGGTACACCTCTTAATTTTTGTTTAAGGTATAACAGTTTCCTTACTTAAAATAATAAACTGTAGAATTACTAATATAACTCCACTAGAAGCAGCAGCAATAGTTGCAACAACTAAAAATTTCCAGTATCGGGTATTAATTTTATCTAATAACTCTATTATGATATCTAATTTTTTAGTGAAAGCTTCAATATTAGTTTCAAAAATTTTATCCGTTGTATCTTTTTTGGACATATAGAATCTCCTTGCTACCTCACAATCTTCAGTTAAACCCGAAAACTCCTTAGACAAGTCTGAAAAATCCCTACGAAGATTGTCTAAAAGACCTTTATTTTCTCTTATAGCTTCTTTATTGTTATCTACTAAGTCAAACACATCAGAAGGGAAAGAACCTATAGAATTTAACAAAGTTGTAACTGCAATTATTAGTGTAGAGATAGCTTTGGTTTCAGCTTCAGACGATTCTTTTATCTGGTTAAATATTAACTTTACTACACTCTCTGAAATCAAGTCATTAGGTTTTTCATCCACTTTAAGATCCTGTTATACCATTAGAACTATCAAATTTATTAAACCTATTAACGTTACTACTTATCAGCTTTTTAACGGCTAGCTGCAGAGTAGCTTGAACTTCTGAAAGTCTTTTAGATGATTTTTTGTTATTATATAACTCTTTAAAAGTAGTTACTAACAAACTAAAATCTATTTCTTCATGTGTTTTATTTATCTGATTCTGTAACTTGTCTCTTTCATCTAATAACATCTTTTTTTCCATAGCCTTTTGAGTAGTTTTAACAAAGTAATTCATGTCAATAGGCTTTTGAAGATAATCATAAATATTAAGAGCAATAGCTTCATTAATTATAGTATTACTCGGATATCCTGTTATTACAATAATCTGGGTGTTTAAATCAGTTTTTCTAATTCCTGTAGCAAGATTTATGCCTGTAAGATCATTTTTGTTTTTACTAAGATATAAATCTAAAATAGTGACATCAAACTTGTTATTTTCGAGTTCACTTTTTGCTTGATTATATGAATTAGATACATGTATTTCAAAGCTTGTATTATCCTCCAGAATTTGTTTATACATGTTGCAAACAGACACATCATCTTCAACAATTAAAACTTTCACGGGATCCTCTTTATTATTTTAAGGTATAGGTATGCTCAAATGCATTACTTAAAATGTGATTTCTATATGCTGATAATACCCTCGATTCATATTTATTTTTTAAACCACTTTTTTCCATCCAATCATCAATTCCTGCCATAGCACCTTTATAGTTTAGGGTTCTTTCAGTCGCAAATCTATTCTGTTCTACAAAACTTTCAACGAGTATAGAAGCTTCTTCAAGATTAAATTCTGATGCTTAACCTCTTTGTCTTTGAGTTTATCCTCTATTTCTTTCCTTGTCATAATTTCCTTTCTAATAATTGAAGGCTCTGAAGTCCAATTTAAGTTGGTTTGTTATATTACAGTAACATCTTCATTATCTAATGCTTTGATTTTACAGAACATCTCGTATATAGCTCGTACTTTTTTCTGTAGCTTCTCATCTGTAAAGCAGTTAGGATCATTAGGAATTTCAATATTAAGTTTGACTGGGACTATGACAGATCCAATATATTTAGAAGTACCTTGGACTTGACTTGTAATTGCATCAAAGAAACTGATGTCAGTTATCTGATTAAACTCATCTTTGAATATATAAGTCAAGTATTGCTCAAACCATGCCTTCAGTACTTTGTCGGGCATCCATGATATACTATTCTTTATTTCCTCCATTTTATTCCCATCTCCTTCATTAAATCTGTAATATCAGTCATGCTACGTTTACCTTCACCAGGTAAGCCATACCAATCATTCTCAAGATCGTTATAATCTTCGTAATTAAGAAGTTGTGCTGCTTTGTCTTTTACTTTGATGTCAAATTCAGTTTGTGCGTTAAGTACTAGAAGAACGACTTTGAGCATAGATTCTGCCTTAGTTGGATCAGCCATTATCAATTTCCTCATTTGTGAACATAGGATGCTTGCCCCATAATAATCTGTACTCAGCAGGATGCAAAGTACTACAATAAGCTGCTCTCCATTTTACAAATTTATAACTTCTGATCAATGGAGCAATACGTAGTATATTGAATGCCTGTCTCCATAATGGTATTCCTGCTATTGAGTCGAATTTCTCCCACCATCTATTATTAACTCCGAATCTATTCGTCCTCATTACAAGATGATATGCTACCTTCCAATTAGCACAGATATACTGGAATTTACTCTTATATTTTGTCTTTATCATCTTTGATGCCGTTGATGATAGCTATCATTATCATACCTACGATGTCGTTGATGATTATAATTATCATACCTACGATGTTGTTGCCAGTGATAACACCAGTAAGGTCTCTGATAATGTTCTCTATGAGGTCTATGGTACTCACATCTATGATAACGATACTCATAATTACGATAAGGATCACAACTATACTGAGTAGCTAAATTATTAACTATGTCCATTCCCATCATAAAATTATAATAGTTATGATCATGATGTCGTCTGGAATCAGCTTGAGATAATGCAGTTACACAAAATAATACAAAGACTATTATAATAAGAATTTTATGTATTTTCATTAGTTTTCTATCCTTTTAAAGCCCTGATTTAACCTTTTTGTTTATAATTGAGAAATTGTCATTTGTATTTGAATTAATCCTGTTGGATTTACGGCATCAGTGTTGGTAATAACTAAGTACAGGTAGTCTTCTTGAGGACTATCCGAATTAATACTAGGAACCTTTATCTCAGGGTCATAGTGACTAAGATTAATGTTAGTAACCTTAAAAATTTCATGAACACTAGGTACTGTTATACCATTTCTATTTCTAAAAGAAAGATCATAATCTACGGAGTTGCATGATACCTTTAAAGCATGAAAATAGACATAAGGAGAGAATAAAAATCGTATTGTATCAGATGTAGCTCCAGCAAGTACCGTAGGCAAAGAAAAATAGAACTCAAGCCATTGTTGAAGTCTATTTCCTGATTCGCCTGCAAATTTTCTAACTTCTACTCTGGTAGGGGTTATCATCAGTGTTTTCCTTTGAGTTTAATTTTAAAAATTCACTTCCTGTCCTTCTAGAAGTTTTAAAGCTTGTCCCACGATTAAGGTGTTATAGGAAAGATTAACAAGATTTTTTAACTCAGAGATTTCTTCTACAGTAAAATCTACTTTACCCTTACTTAAATCTTTGTCAATACTTTCATCATTACAATGCTCAATTTTAAGCGCCATCTCAAATCTTGAGAGTTTAACTTTGGACTCTAAATTCTTTTCATCATTGTATACATTTAATAAAGAATTAGTACATACATGACCTAAGGTTAACTTAACTTTTTTGCTTTCTCCGTCAAGAAGTTTTACATCTGAACCATCCATGTTCTTTAATACAATATTCATGTCAATTTTCATTGGAATTCCTTTCTTTTTTAAAATATCTATTTAACTATAACCCGGTTAATTCGCACTTCTAGAAACAGTTCTCAAAAACTAGTGTAAAACACGTGTTTTGAAAATCGACCTCTCTGGAGCTAGATTAACCATGTTCTCCCTAGCTCTGTACTACGTTAAATCGTACCTAGATCACTAGTTTTTGTCAAGACACTTATTTTGAAATTGCTAAAAACAGCTCTCGAAACATACTCTAAACCATTCTTGAATACCTCAAGAGATTCGTCTAAAAAGTTCCTGAATCTCATCTAAACTTAATAGATATGCATCTACTAAAGACTCAAATCTTTCTTTAACGATATAACAATCTATGTCGTTGTCTATGAAGAAAGGTTCGGTTATTACTGTAGGAGCATTTGTATACCTCAATAGATATCCCCCTCTTTCTTCAGAGTGCTTTGGTTTGATACCTCTATCTCTTAGACCCAAGTGAAAAACAACATTACTCTGAATAATCCTAGCAATACCTAAGCCAAAAATAGACGAATGGTAATAAAGAGTTTCTGTACCAGATGTATAGTTATTAAAAGCGTTAGCATGGAATGAAATTGTAAAATCTGGATCCAAGTTATTAAGTATATCAGGTAAATCTCTATAGGTAGTTCTGTAAACTTCTCTTAGTTCTAAAACATCTATGTCTTTTTGTATTATATTTGTATTTCTTTGTCTTACTTTGTACTCTTCTATTATTTTTTTAACAAGTCTTGTGTTGAAGTTAAATTCTGTTAAATTAAATTTGACATTTCTTGCACCTTGAGATAAGTGTTCATGTCCTATAACTAATGCTGCCTTCATGACTTTCTCCTATCTATGAATTTTTATTGATTTACGGTGAGCAGTACTTAGTTTCTTTTCTTCTTGAGCTTTACCTCCTTCCAGGTATTATCTGTATTTTTTCTTTCAACTATTTCTATGGTTTTTCTGTCAAAAGCCTGACTAATTTTTGAACCATTAGATTTTTGAACTATAAAAAAATAAAAAATTCCAGAAACGTACTCTAAAACATTTTTAAACACATGAAAGGAACCGTCTAGAAAATATATTCTTATAGTTTTCTGAATCATGAACTTTCCTTTTAAAGGCTTCACTAGAACTCAATCTAGTTTCTTTTCTTGCTTCACTGGGACTCATTAAGTCCCTCCATAAGGGGTATCCCATGCCGTTTATCATGCTAGAACTAATCCTCTTTTTTGAATCATTAGTTATCTCTTTTTAAACGGTTTTCTAAAGTTAAAAGAAACTACAGGTCCTTCTAAATTTCGAGCATTGACACAGTATTTTTTATAGTAGTTAATCAGGAAAAAATCGCAAGTACACTTCATAGTTATGATTCTTAGTCCACTGATTAATTTCTGTCGGTGATGGGTGTACCAAGTCATAATCATGATCAAATTCTTTTAACACATAGCCGTAATCACTGCAAATTCTAGAGTTGCCAGGTATTTGAAACCACTTACAACCTACTGCTATTCCAAGGATCTGGACTGGATCATACAGTTTTTTCCACCACGACTTATTTAATGCTAGTCTTAAAGCGATTCGTATCCTAGTTTTCTGCACAAAATTCCAGTCACTCCCTCGGACGAATTTCAAACGATGTTTGCCTTCTAAATATTTTTCAGACGGAACCTCATGTAGAATCCAATCTTGGGAAACAAATTTACCTGGAGCCATCATCCACATAAAATGATTATAATACCCGTGTTCATGAACTTTAATTCCCCAAGATAGAAAGCTCCGCATGTTATCACTAAATACCATCAAGGGAAGATCAGATTTTGGGATTGTCGATACATCATTTGGGTTTGTTGAGATTTCACCGACCATACTTACCTCACTTTGATTTCTCTACTCCCTGTCGCATAAAGATAACCATTGCTGCTGCAAAGGCTGATTCAATTAAGGTCTGTAATTGGATTTCATTTGCAAAATAGGCTCCTGCTGCTGTAATTATTCCGGCAACTGCTGTCCATGTCGTTTTTTGTTTCCAAAAAGGTGTTTTGTTCATGATTTGTTCTCCCTTCTTATTTAATCTTATTTTAATCTGATTTTAATCTTAAAATCTTTAATCGGTGATGGGTGAGTTTTTACTTGAACATACATTTCATTTGAGTTATTTGAGAACATACCTTCTGGAGTAAAAGAAACTAGTGTAAAATAATAATCACCATCACTAGGTATCTGCCATGATGCTGAAAATGTATCTCCAGTTCCTTCTTTAACAATTGTATCTACTTTATTATATCCAGAGCCTGAAGTATTAGACATAAAAAGTTCCCACTTCTCAACTCGTTCAGAATCAGCTTGAGTAAAAGCAATATCGATAGTATTAGTAGTTTCATTCTATACTGCTGCTGTGATAGTTGATGCCCCAATAGGAGCAAAGTCAAATGTCTGTGATACTTCATTTGAGTCACCAGACCACTTTCCTTCTGTATCCTTTGCTCTTGCTACAAAATAGTGAGTAGTTATTTCACCATCAGAAGAATCGAATGAATACTCAAATTCACAAGTTTTTGCTACTGGATCAATATAACAAAATCCATCTACTATCGTACAATTTGGATCGAGTGGATTACTGTAATCATACTGTTGTCCTTCTGTCCTATGAAATAATGCATAGCTAGCCATGTCTGGTTCTGAATTTGCACCCCAAGCAAAAGTAAGTGTTACTTCTTTAGCCATCACAGATGGAACTATAAATAACATAACCAATAAAATCATTAATAACTTTTTCATAGCCTTATCTCCTTTATCTTCTTTAGACATTTTGGGTTCTTTTTAATTCGTCAAGTTGCTCTTCAAAGTCTAAATCAGCTTTTAATTCCTGCCGAGTTAAACATTCTGTACGCCCCAAGCCTGAACGTCTTGGATTTCCACAACACATAGGGTCTGAACAAAATACTCTAGTTTTTCGATATATGCCTAAAACGGAATCAATATCATTAAACATTTTTTTGTCTTTTTCGGATAAATCTTCTGGATAGTGTTGATGATATTTTTTAAATGTTTCTCGGGCCAATTGATCAGCAGAATGGCATCTGTTATGGTTCATATTTTTTAATCCTCCAACAGTTTATAAAATTACAGGCAAGCCCGTTGCTGCAATAGTCACCTTTTCGACATGGGCAATCTTCGTTCCGTTTTTTCCAATGACAATCCTGGCACAGCTTTTCATGTTCATAACCAATAATTATTACGAATGTTTCGATGCCACACTTTTCGCAGCGCATGTCATTTTGCGTGATCTATCATAAACTGTTTTATCCCGCCAAGGACTTCGGCATTGACTACATCCTTATCATTGCGCTCTTTTAAAAGAACTTTGATTTCATCGAGATTGTCATTTACGCCCTCGATTTCTTTCGACATAACATTTCGACAATCAGCAATATTTTCTTTTGATTTATCCACTGTCAGATAAATCGATTGACCATCTTTGTAAAGTTCTTTCTTTTTGACCAGAACAGCATTATATTTACCAAGACCAAAAACCCCGCCCAATAATGCTGATAATCCAGCTCCAACTTTAGCAAACAATCCAATTTGAGTTTCCATTTTTAAAATTCAATTTTTCTAAGTTTCATTTCATCAGCACCCATTCCGAATTCTGGTTTATCTGCAAGCCAGAAAGAAACATCTTTCTGAGGCTCAATACAGACCACCCGTCCATCTCGCAAAGGTACCAAATTAATCCCATGTGCAAAAGTATACTTTCCTTTTAAATAGAAATTCACTTCTGCGTCAGCAAAAGCAAAATCACCTAATCCATGAGAACTAAACCACCCGAAATATTTGCATAACAACCTCCTTAACTGATTGACAATGGCCCAGGAGGGTTTGGAGCCACGAAATCTAAAGGGACTGAATCTAAGGTACTCATACTAGATTCATTGCCCGCATCATCCACAGCAGTTACACCTATATTATAGATACCATCCATAGTAGAGATACCATCAATACCAGACAAATCGGTTTCAACAATCCCATCAATGGCAATTATATTAACTAGATCATATCCTGGTGAATTATAGGTTACCTCCACACCATTTGGCTCAACATACAACTGGTACCCAACAACATCTGGCGAACCACTTTCTGGAAATCTTAACAACATCGACTTTAATTTTGGCATGATAAACCTCCTTTTTTAATTGGTTTAAAATGACTAAAATCTTGTTACTTTAATTAATTCCAGTATGATTTATACAGTACAGGTAAAAATAGGGTTAAAAGATCGCTTTCTAAGTCTAATTAACTAACTAGAAACGCCTCTCAACCCTATCTTTACACAAAAAAAATTGGAATTAAATTATATTAAGGTTTTAACAGTTAATTTATTTTGCAATTATATTATCTATTGCATCAATTACCATTTCTGAAGATATAGATTTAGTACATTCAAACTTCTTATTACAGAGGCACCAATTCCAATCCCCTTTATCAAAAATTACATTAGTCTCATTAAAACATCCACTACAAACTTTAGGATTATATATTCTTGTTATATCAGTTTGTGGTTCATACCACGGCTTCGAGTGCCCAGAAATTAATATTACTGAAGTACCAATAGCCCAAGCTAACCAAGATAATCCTGAACTTAAACCTATAAAAAAATCTGCATAATATAAATCTGTAATTCTATCTTCTATTGAATATGAATCTCCGGTCTTTTTTATTATACCTAAAGGTGGTTTATTATTCATATATTTAGCATTTTCTTTAGAAAGTAGTACTACTTTATAGTTTATTGAATGTAAATAATCAACTACTTTTTGCCACCCTTTAGAATTATTCCAATATTTAGCTTGACTTGTTGAATGAATAGCTATACAAACATATTTACTTTTAAAATTATTAATATTTTTAGGAATATGTATTTTTGGTTTTATTTCTTTAAAATCTAAACCAAGAATACTTGTAGCTATCTTTTGTAATGGTATACTTCTATAATCAAAAGGACTTCTATTAGTCTCATCAGCTGGTTCAAAACAACCTAATACATATTGAGCATATAAATTGTTAATAACTGTTCCAGGTTTAACAAAGTTTAATTCAGGATATTCATTTTTGAATAAGTTATTATGAAAAGTAGAAACAAAAATAGTACACTCATGTTTAACTCTAAATTCTTCTACATAAGGTATCCAAGCTATACTATCTCCTAAAGCCTTGCTATCAAATTCAATAAGAACTCTTTTACCAAT
>Ga0307990_1004033_pt1 | contig 10923 bp, 10 predicted proteins | sample EllFjometagen129_FD_203168 | JGI IMG/M metagenome (GOLD analysis project Ga0307990, IMG submission 203168) | Marine microbial communities from Ellis Fjord, Antarctic Ocean - #129 | ecosystem: Environmental > Aquatic > Marine > Unclassified | place: Southern Ocean | collected 2014-10-08
TTTAACTAAAACTGTTTTTATAATAAGTAGTGATCTGAGTCATTATTATGATAGTAAAACAGCAACCGGGATGGATACAATATTAGCTGATAATTTAGAAAATCTGGATATAAATAAAATGGAAAAAGATATACAAACAGGTAAGATAGAGGCTTGCGGCATGGGAGGGATTCTAACCTTAATGTATCTTGCTAAAGAACTTGGATACAGTAGAGTTGCGAATCTTGATTATAGAAATTCTGGCGAAGTGAGTGGTGACTATGAGCAAGTTGTTGGTTATCTCTCAAGTTGTGTGTATAAATAATTTGACAAGAAAACCATAAATTCGGATTTTGCTTTTTGAAGTGAGCGGGAGTAGCTCAGTGGTAGAGCTCCACGTTGCCAACGTGGTTGTCGCGAGTTCGAATCTCGTCTCCCGCTCCATTTTGGATTTTGGCGACATCGCCAAGTGGTAAGGCAAAGGTCTGCAAAATCTTTATCCCCGGTTCGAATCCGGGTGTCGCCTCCATATGTGCGTTCTGAGTGACTCAAATTCTTGCCGGAGTGGTGGAATTGGTAGACACAAGGGACTTAAAATCCCTCGATCTTTGGGTCGTGCCGGTTCAAGTCCGGCCTCTGGTACCAAATAGAAACGCTATCCTTTCTGGTTAGCGTTTTTTATTTCTATGATGCTGTTATTAATTTTAAGGGAGTGTTAACTTAACTATTTCTAAGAAAGCACATAAAGTTAATTGATAATTCAATATAAAAAAATATATTAATCAAAAAATATAAGAAAAGCTGGAAGATAATGAAGCAAAATTCACATAAAACTCTTAAACATTATATTCATCTTCGTTTGGGAAGAGGGAATTTTTTTGAGATTCTGAAATCTATGTTTGTTAAAGCATTCCGGGCAAAAACTGCAAAAGAGTTTTGGAATTATTGGAACCCTGTATTTGGTTATTTCATGCTGTTCTATTTTTATAAACCATTAACAAATAAAGTTCCTAGAGCAATACGTGTGATTGCAACATTTACCGTTTCAGGTTTTTTCTTGCACGATCTTTTATTGTGGTGGCCATTTTGCTGGATGATCGCATATAAAACTCATTTTCCCTTGGGAACTGTATGGTTTCTGTTTTTGGCAATTATAATGCTTATATTAGAGAAAAAAGGTTTTAGTACCGAAAGATATTCACCAGAAATTAGAGTATTAACAAACTTTATATACATAAGTATTGCCTTGGGTTTAACCCTGTTAGTAGAAGGTGGTATTAAACTGCTTATTTTTTATTGCTAATATTTTTATTTTAAATTATTCACATATTTCATAAAGGATTGTACTCTATCTACAGAAACTGTATTTCGCCAATTTCCATCTTCTTTGAAATATGAACCAATAATAAAGCCATCAGCGAGATCCCAATATTTATCGATGTTTTGAATTGTAATTCCAGAACCTATCAAGACTGGAAGATCAAAGATTTTATATACTTTTTGTAACTCATTAACATCTGTTTCTTCAGAAGTCGATCTACCTGTAATAATGATCCCGTCAGCAAGAAAAAATTTGCAAGCTTCTGCAAAATCTGTGATGTCAAGATCAGTTGTTATAGAATGTGAAGAGTGTTTCTTTTTGATATCAGCAAATACAGCAATTTCATCTGCTCCGATCATTTTTCTATATCGCATAAGTTCTCTTGCACAGGCGTTCATCAAACCTTCATCTGCAATATGTGAATATACAAAACCTTCCGCTCGTATAAATTCGCATCCTGAAGCTTGTGCAACTGCCAAAGCTTCAATATTAGCTCCAGCTAATATTTGAATACCACATGGAAAAGAGATAGTGTTTTTAACTTCTGTTGCAATGGCTGTCATAGAAGCTGTTATCTCCGGACCAACTTTTTTATTCAAATACGGTACATCGTGCATATTCTCCATGATAATTGCATCTAACCCTTTTTGCTCATACAATTTTGCCTCTTCAACTGCTTTAGAAACAATTTGAGAGATAGTAAGTTTATTGTTCGGTGTACCGGGAAGCGCATCAACATGAATCATGCCGATTATCAATTTTTTCTTTTGCAATTTATCAATAAAATTCATTTTAATCCTTCTATGTTTTCCACTCTTTTCTTACACATTTACAGAATCCATGATAGATTGCACAAATTCCACCAAGAGTTGCGAAGAATCCCCAAAATAAAGGCATCGCAAAAATGTATATAATTTTTAATTCACCTGTTTTTTCAATTTGCTTTGCTATCATTGGAACATAATAAATTCCTGCTGTTAACAACATCATGCCAGCAACTACTGTTATATGACCAAAAATAATTGTACCGTACCGATTCTTAACAAATTTCAAAATAATTAATCCAGCACCGATTAAAATTTTAATTATTGCCCAAAGGTACATTCCAATGATTAAATGATAAATTCCAAATGCTAAAAGTCCTAACCCCAAGATCATTCCTACAATTCCACTTGATTTCATTTTTTTCTCCTAATTATTACTTATTTTTTTCTCTTATTATACTTATAAACAAGACCATAACTTGCTAAACCAAAAGAGGTTGCTAATATTCCCATATACAGTTCATCTACATTCTGCCAGAATCCTGACAAGTTAATGTTTCGCCATACACTCACCGTGATCACACCCAAAATACTAGCAAAAACAAATTGGAAATCTTTTATTTTTCCGGGGAAAACATATCCGTAAAGAACCGGAAGTAACAAGCAACTGGCTGAATAGCTTCCCAGTGTCTTCCAAACTGCTTTAATATTACCTTCAAATACGATACCCATAAGAACTGCCAGTATTCCCACAAAGATTATTCCCAAACGATAAAGAGATACTTTCCCTTTCAATTTTTTAGGCATCATATCATAAGAAACAGTTGTTCCTGCGATGAAAAGATAGGAATCTAAAGTTGAAAGGATTGTTGCCAGAATTCCTGCCAGAACCAAACCTCTGATTCCATTTGGCAATATCTGAAGAGCATAAATTAGGTAGGCTTTATCAGAGGCTGCTTCCGGAATTACTGCTCTTGCATACATTGCTCCGGCAGTTGTGCAGATATCAAAAAGTATCCAGATAACCGTGGAAATGAGAATACCTCGTTTTGCAATGTTGATATTTTTTGCAGCAAAAACTCTCTGATAAAAATTGGGATCGACTAAAGTGGATAAAGCGATAAATCCCCAAACCAGTGTAGTAGCAATGCTCTCTCCACCAGTAAGTGTGAAATGAGTAGCAGGCAGATTTGCCTTTAAAAAACTGAGACCACCAAACAATTTATAAGAAAACAGAAGAATTAAAAATACACCGAGACACATCACAAAGAATTGAATTATGTCAGAAAAAACAATAGCTCTAAAACCGCCATAAAGCGTGTAAAGAATTACAACTGTAACACCAATGATCATACTTTGCAGAAATGAAATTCCAAATAATGCCTGAATAAGAAGACCTAAACTTATTACATAAGCAATTGGCAATACATTGAAGAAATTGAAAACAGCACTCAATTTCCCAGCATTTGGACCAAACATCTTTTCTACAAGATCTGGAAGTGTAATAGCTTTATATTTAGCAACTTTATGTACAATGAAGAAGGCAAATAAAATGTATGATATATACCAGAAAAAACCTTGAGTAATAAAATTGAATATTCCCTGCTCAAAGGCGATTTTTGTAACTCCAAAGATCCCACCATACCAGGTCGCAACTAGAGTTGCCACGAACATTGGAAGCGTAAGTTGCCTTCCCATTAATAATAGATCTAAAATGCCGGCTTCAGTATTATCGGAGTTATTTCCCTTTTTCTTTTTTAGATATTGTCCGTAAATTACAGATAAAAATGTTAAGAGTAAAATTCCAAAAAAAACATACCAATCTAATTTAGTTAAGATCGTTTTGTAATCTATAGTTAATTTAAATTCCAACAGCAACTCCTTTTTCGGCATTATCCGAAAAGTCTGAGGGTTGAGTGATATTCACTTCTCAGCCATTTATTCTGGCTCCCCTGTTTTTATTTATGATATTTTAGAAAGGGGTTGATAAGTCAAATTAATTCTTAATTGAGACCATCAAAGAGTTTCTTCCAATGCTTCTGGAGATTTGATTCTTTCAAAGTAGAAAATATGAAAGAACCTTGAAAGTGCTAAGCAATGAAAATTTTTCGATTGAAGCCTTTTCAAGGTTTGATGCTATTGAAATTCTTGTCCTGAAGAGTCCATACTATTTTTTTTGCTATCGTCTCGAAAGAATTATATAATAATCTTATAATGGATCGAACAATCCAATAAAACATTCTATTCAATCAAAACGATTGAACCAACATCCAAGAAGTGCTAAAAAACCATTTGACACAAAAAACAAGGTAGAAACATTTTATTTTATAAGATCTTTAGAAAATTAAGTAATCTGATTTAGGGGTGCTGAAGTAGCTATACTAAAGCTGAGAATATACTCTTGAACCTGATCTGGATAATGCCAGCGGAGGAAATATGAAGAAATTATTAGTTTATTTAGAATAACCACATTTCAGTTTACCGCTGGAATGTGGTTTTTGTTTTGTCATTCTTAGGTTATTCACAACCTTTCCTACGAAGAATTTCATGAATACTTTTGCAGCCTTACTTTTTAATTCAATAAAGATTCTTCCTGAGATCAAAGTGCATAAAACCTCAGAATGACAGTTGTTTCTTTCTGAACTTTCTAGTTCGGAGAAAAAATTGTAGTAAAATATATCACCTTGCTTGTCTGGTTGAAGCATAAAAGAAGCATCGTTTTGCTCTGAGAAGCCGATTTATTGAAGACTGAAGTATCTGGCAATGACCGGATGTGTCAAAGGGTGGCAGAAAATTAATGGAGATTGAAAAATGAAAAAAGTTATTATTATTGTTATTGGATTAATTGTTATAAGCAATCTGGTTTTTGCTGAACAATTAACTGGGGAAATTATAGATTCACAAACTGGAAAACCTATTGCTCAAGTTAGTGTTTATGTAGAAAGTATGAACTTGTCTGCGACTTCAGATGCGGATGGAAATTATACATTAAACTTTATTAAACCAGCACTTTTCATGATAGTATTTGAGCGGATCGGTTATGAAAAAAAAGTTGTGGAACATAATCCATTTGATACATCAATTTTGAATATGCAGCTTACAAAAAAACCGCAGAATATTTCAGGAATGAAAGTATCAGCCACGAAAGCAAAGGACCGGGAAACACCGATCACTTTTACAAATATAACTCAGGAACAAGTTCTGCAAAATAATTATGGGCAGGAAATTCCAATGCTTTTGGAAGGTGTACCAGGTGTGTTTGCCTATTCAGATGCAGGTGGTATGGTTGGGAACGCACATCTTATAATTCGTGGTTTTGATCAAAAGCGGATTGGTGTGATGATAAATGGGATACCGCTTAACGACCCGGAAGATCATAATGTTTATTGGGTAAATATGCCGGATTTTGCAGAGAGCACTTCCGATATTCAATTCCAGCGCGGTGTGGGGAGTTCACTTTACGGGATTTCAACTTTTGGCGGTTCACTGAATATGCAGACTTCTACTTTTGCTAAAGAAAATAAAACAGAAATATTCTCCGCTTTTGGAAGTTATAACACTTATAAAGTTGGAATGAAAACAGCTCAAAAGTTTGGAAATTACAGCACCAATATCCGCTTTTCAAAAATTGCTTCCGATGGATACCGTGATAATTCTGCTTCCGATCTCTGGTCTGTTTTTACAAATCTTTCCAGAGTGGGTGAGAGATCGATCACAGAATTTAATTTCTATACAGGACATGAAATAACACATGCAGCGTGGGAAGCCTCGGGAGATTGGCAGTTGGAAGAGAATCATCAGCATAATCCGTACACTTATGAGAATTATGTAGATGATTTTTCACAGCCTCATTTTGAACTGCATCACAGTTATTTTCTGAATGAAATATCTGATATAAAAAATTCATTTTTCTATATTCGTGGAAATGGATTTTATGAGCAATATAAAGAAGATCGTAACTTGTGGGATCACGGATTAATTGATGAAAACAATGATGAAGAAGCAGATATTATCCGTCAGAAATGGATCACAAAAAATCATTATGGCTGGATTTCGCAATACAATCTACGACATAAAAAGGGAACTCTTACAGCTGGAGCATATCTCAGTATGTTTAATAGTGATCATTGGGGAGAGATCAAGGAAGTGATTGGTGCTGATAGCATTGATTATAACATTGGTCAGGATTATTATAATTATATCGGAGAAAAAGAATATTTAACTGCCTATGTGAATGAAATTTTCAAACCTATCAACAATCTGTCAATTATGGTAAACCTTTATTTCCAACACATAAATTATAATTTTGAGCAACTGGAATCAGGTAATTTTGCTGGAGAATTTCTGAACGCTTATGAAGTGGACTACAATTTCTTCAATCCGAGATTTGGAGCTAATTATAATGTAAATGAGAATTTCAATATTTATGGAAATGTTTCGATCTCTCAAAGAGAACCAACCGATAGTGAACTCTACGATACATGGGACGGACCGGACGATCTGGGTGTATCACCTCTGTTTGCCGTTGCAGATACTGTGTTTACCGATGATGGGAATGTTGAGAAAATCAACTGGAGCGATCCTTATGTGAAAGAAGAAAAATTACTGGATTATGAAATGGGAATAGGCTACACAGGTGGAATTTGGAATTTGAAAGCAAATCTATATTGGATGAATTTTACTGATGAGATCGTGGCTTATGGTGGTGCGGATGATGAAGGAAATCCAATCCGTGGGAATGCTGATAAAACAGTCCATCGTGGCGTGGAACTCTCTGCAAAAGTGCAATTACCTGCCTGTTTGGAATTATCGGGTAATTTTAGTTATAGCGATAACTATTTTTCCGATGAATTTATTTTAAAACAAGCTATTTATGATGATGAAACTTGGGATATAGTTGATTATAAATCAATAAGTTTAAAAAATAATACAATTGCTGGATTCCCAGATATTATAAGTAGTGGAAAACTTGCTTATAAAAAAGAAAACTTCAATCTTTTTACCCAATTGCAATATGTGGGAAAACAATATTTGGACAACACCGAAAATGAAGATCGAATAATTGATCAGTTTAAAGTACTAAATATCGGTGCAGTTATTAACATCGCAAAATTCTTTGGTAAAACTGATCTGCAATTGAATCTGAAAGCGAATAATATTCTAAATGAAGAATATGAAACTGCAGGTTATTATGAAGGTTATGAATACTATAATTCAGTTTCAGATTCGTTTTATCATTGGGGAGAAAGTAAATTCTGGCCTGCAGCGGGGCGTAATTTTGTAGCTGGATTGAGATTGGGATTTTAGTGCGTGTAAGCGTTTAAGAGAATAAGTGTAAAAGCGTTGGGGCAGATCATTGATCTGCCCTTTTTTATAATTCTTTCTTCACGATATTCTTGAATCTAGTTGCACTTAGATAATGATCTTCAAGAAGTTTTCCATTATGTAATAAACTAAATGAACCAAATCCGTAAGGAGCATTTTTTGCTTCCTTACTAGAAGTAATCTTCTTCACTTTCAGATCTAATCCGAATCCTCAAACCATCTTCATAAGCTTTTTCAAACCAATCTTTCTTCATTTCAAATTCTTTAGACTTTATGTTTTTAACACAGAAGAATCCATGTTCATTTACATTTTCCAGAGTAACATCTACAAGTGTTAGATTATTCATTTGCTATCTTCTTTCTTTGTCCTTTGTTTTAAAAATTCTGTTTATCTCGTTTATCCCGTCGAAAATTAATCAGTCCAAGTAATAACTGAACCAGCATAAAATGGCTGGATCATACCGGATTTAAGCTCAAGAAGTAATGCTCCATTCTTATCTATTCCTTTTACCTTACCTCTAAATACATCGTAATCTGTATCAAGCTCTATTTGTAATCCTTTCAATAATGAATTTTTATTGAAATATTTTATATCTAAAATTCCTTCAACAAATTCTGGAAGCGCAGAAGCAAAATTATCAAAAAATGTGGATAATAGTTTTTGATCATCTATCAAATGACCTAGTTCAATTTGCAGAGATGCTGATCCGGGAGCAAGCTTTTCATCAAGTTCTAACACATTGGTATTCAATCCGATTCCAATGATGTGATACTTCCTACTTTCCAGGTGACTGGAAAGGATACCACAGATTTTGTCATCTTGCAGGAAGATATCATTCGGCCATTTGATCTTAAGTTCTTCTGCAATGGATGGGAATAATTCACAGATTGTTTTATGAAGACAAATGCCTGTGAAAATGGTTATATTCGACTGGAAGTTGAATCCATAAAGTGCCGCAGATAACCATAAACCACCAGCTGGAGAAAACCAGGAATTTTTTCCTCGTCCTTTACCTGAGGTTTGTTCTCCAGCAATGTATAAGAAATTCCCTTGAGCTTGATTTGACGTGATTAAATTTTCTACTTTATTTGATGTGCTTCCTACTTTCTTGGAATAGAACACTTCATCAAATAATGGATGTTCGAAATCTTTCATCTTATACCTTTCTCCGCTGTCTTTGCGAGTTTTCTTTCTATGACATCATACGAAGCAATCTTAATTGTTGAAAGAAGAGAAAGAAATGATTGCCACGTCACGAGTGCTCTTTGCAATGACAGAAATAGTCTTTGTGAGTTTTCTCATAATATTAACATCGAATCACCATAACTGAAAAAACGATATTTTTGTTCTACAGCAATTTTGTAAGCGTTCATTATATTTTCATAACCAGCAAAAGCAGAGACCAACATCATTAATGTGGATTCGGGCATATGAAAATTAGTTATCAATCCATCAATGATTTGTATCTCTTTGCCAGGATACAGAAAAATCTCCGTCCAATGTGAACCACTATTGAGTTGTCCATTTTCAGCGAAACTTTCTAGAGTTCTTGTTGTTGTTGTTCCTACCACTATAATCCGTCTCCCAGTTTTTTTTGCTTGATTAATTTTTAAAGCAACATCTTCAGATATTTGGCAATGTTCACTGTGCATTGTATGATCTTTTATGTCATCAGTCTTTACAGGGCGGAATGTCCCTAAACCTACATGCAGTACCACTTCTAAAATCTCTATACCTTTCTCTCTGATCTGCTGCATGAGTGGTTTTGTAAAATGTAATCCAGCAGTGGGAGCCGCTACTGAGCCGCGTTCTTGGGCATAAACAGTTTGATACGTTTCCTTGTCTTTTTCAGTTGATTCTCGTTTTATATATGGTGGAAGCGGTACATTCCCAATCTCTTCCAAAATATTCCAAAAATTTCCATCCCAATAAAATTCAACAATTCTGCCACCTTCATCTGCATGGTTGATTATCTTTGCTTTAAGTTTTTCATTGAAAACGATTTCGGCACCGATTTGCAATTTTCGCCCTGGTTTTACCAGACATTCCCAGCTTGAATCAGTTTTTTGTTCCAATAGAAATACTTCAACTTTTGCACCTGTAGTTTTGTATCCGAATAGTCGCGCTGGAATAACTTTTGTATTATTAACAACCAGAATATCAGAAGGTTTTAGATGCTCAATGATATTATTAAATTTTTCATGTTCTACTCTTCCGGTTGCTTTATCTAAGACAAGCATTCTGCTTTCGGAACGTGTATTTTTCGGATGCTGAGCAATTAATTCAGCTGGCAGATTATACCAGTAACTACTTTTTTTCGTAAGGGACATTTTCTGCATCTTTCAGTATTGCCTTAAAACTTCCAAAAACTATTTTACTGCTCATTTTTACTGGAATTTTATGTTCATCTGCAGTAATCCAGACAAGGATCTTTCCTGTCTGTTTGAATATTGCATCACCTTTTAAAATCGGTTCAACCACAAAACAATTTATATCTCCAAAGATCGTTTCCATTACTTCTTCTCTAAGAATTATTACATCAGCAGGATAGTTTCTGCCATCCGATGTTACATTAATTGTTAGAGTATCACCAACTGTGAATTTTTGTAGTCTTAAATAATAAAAAGCACTAAGAATATCTTGAGTGCCAGCGGGAATTTCAATTCTCTTTTCTTTGAACTTTTTTGTTTTACGTCCAAATTTTGTATAGATCGTAAAATTTTGTTCAGGATAATAAAAATGGATTCTGTATTGGCGATAAGAACCTTCCTGAAGTTTTTTTGTGAATCTGCGAGTAACAAGTTGTTTCTTATCCCAAATAGATTCAATTTTGTCTCGAACTTTATAAACATTATCAAAAAAAGAATTCGTTTTGGCTAAGGATTCAATTTTATAGCATTCTGTTGAGTCTGTATAAATATGGGTATTTATCTGCAACGTTGTCTCACCAGCTTTTATAATTCCATACTTAATTTGAAAAATTAATTTTTCTCCAATCTCGAAAGCAGAAAGTTGAATGCTTAAAATGGCAATTAGAGGAATTATCAATTTTCTTAGCACTAAAATTCCTCTCTACTTCCCATACTCAAACTTTTATTCTGCTCACCAAAACCTATATCAAGTCGTACATTTAATCTGTCATTCATGAGGAATGATATTCTGAAACCAGCTCCATAAGACAATTTTAGTTCATCCAATGAAATGTCTTCCAAACTCCCTGCAACTTCACCCATTTCGATAAAAGTTATAAATCCAAATCTTTCTAAAAGTGGGTTTGACCAAGGGAATATCCGATTCTCAATTCGGAAGATTATTGAATGTCGATCAATGAATTTATTAGCAGTAATAGCTCTCATATTATCATCCAGATATGACATCTTATGGAATGGAACTTCATCTGAAACAGTTGAAAAATAACCTTGAATAGCTAATGTTTGATTAAGAAATATTGAGATATAATGTCGCAGATCTATCTTGCTTCGAATGAAATTATAGTCACTTGCAATTATATCTGAGAATAGAATAGATTCGAA
>Ga0307990_1004034_pt1 | contig 10917 bp, 9 predicted proteins | sample EllFjometagen129_FD_203168 | JGI IMG/M metagenome (GOLD analysis project Ga0307990, IMG submission 203168) | Marine microbial communities from Ellis Fjord, Antarctic Ocean - #129 | ecosystem: Environmental > Aquatic > Marine > Unclassified | place: Southern Ocean | collected 2014-10-08
CTTAACGAAGTGATATCACGAACACCTTTGAAAACAAACAATTTTGTGAGTAATTGATAAAAATAATTGCAAAATCTATCGTAACTTCAAAATCAAGATAAATGTTCTGAACTAAAGATACTTTTGATTTTTAATTTTTGGCTTTTGACTTTATTATTTTAATTTCAAGCTATGAACGGTTACAATAAAACTTATTGTCCCCCTAATATTTTCTTTGAACCATTAATTCCCATTAACATCTAATTTTTCAAAAACTGAATTCTGACTTTTAAATTCAGGAACAATTTCTTTCATCTTCTTAACTATCTTAAAATTATCTTTATGAATTTTAATTAAACTTATTAAAGCATCTATATTTTCAGAAACAGTTTCTAATTCATACTTTTTAACCTTTGCTATCATTATTTTTTGATAATGAGTAGGAATAGTGTTTTCTTGATCGTTAAGAAGTTCTTCATAAAGTTTTTCTCCGGGACGCAATCCTATATAAACTATTGAAATATCTTTTCCCAAAGTTAATCCTGATAGCTTAATCATTTTTTTTGCAACATCTACAATTTTTACAGATTTGCCCATATCAAAAATGAATATTTCTCCACCTTTGCCTATACTACCAGCTTCTAATACCAACTGACAAGATTCAGGTATAGTCATAAAATAACGTGTAACTTTAGGATGCGTAATAGTTATTGGTCCGCCTTTATCTATCTGTTTTTTAAAAAGCGGTATTACTGAACCATTTGAACCTAATACATTGCCAAATCGTGTTGTAATAAAACGAGTTATATTTTTTTGATTTAATGATTGTATATAAATTTCAGCTATTCTTTTTGAAGCTCCCATAACATTTGTCGGGTTTACGGCTTTATCAGTAGAAATCATTACAAACTTTTTTACTTTATGTTCAATGGCAAGGTCTGCAATTATCTTAGTGCCTTCTATATTAGTAAAGACAGATTCATAAGGATTATTTTCCATCATTGGCACATGTTTGTATGCTGCTGCATGATATATAATATCCGGTTTAAAATTTTCAAATACAGTTTGCATTCTAAGTTTATTACGAATATCACATAATGCAATTTCAAAATTACCGCTATGATATTTTTCAAAAAGTTCTAATTCTATATTATATAATTCTGATTCTGCTTGGTCAACAAGAATTAATTTATTAAAAGGGAAAACTGCAATTTGTCTTACTAATTCACTACCTATTGAGCCTGCAGCACCTGTTATTAGAACATTTTTGCCAATAAATTCTTTTCTAATTTGTTTTTTGTTAATTTTAATAACATCGCGTTCAAGCAAATCCTCTATATTAATCTTTTTTATCTGTTTAAAACTTAATTCTCCATTAATCCATTTGCTTACTTCCGGGACATTTAAGACCTTTGTATTGTATGATAAGCATGTCTCTATAATTTCTTTTTTCCTTTTTGAATTTAATTTTTGTATTGACAGGATAATATGAGCAACAGCATTGGCATTAAGAAGTTCTTCAAGTTTATTTGGACTATAGATAGTAATACCTTCAAGTTTTTTACCTATCTTTTTAGAATTATTATCAATAAATGCAAGGACTTTATATTTTGTGCCTGCATCTCTTTCCAAAGCTCTCTTGGCAAAAATTCCTGATTCTCCTGCTCCAAAAATAATTACATTCCTTTTCTGTTTTGCAGTATTATAAATCTCCAGATATGTTGTCTTTACAAGTACCCTAAATCCAATCAACGTAAGTGTAGTAGCAATAAAATCAATTATAATTATTGAAAACGGAATAAAAAATTTAGCATTTAAATAAAAAGTTATAATATTAGTTATGCTAAAAAGCACACTTCCCAAAAGTATGACAATAAAAACACGAACAACATCGCCGGTAGTTGTATAGCGAATAATACCCGCATAGGTCTTGGCTATTACAAAACTTATAGATCTTACTAAAAGTATGAATAGTAATACTTTATGTAAAGTATCAAGTTCTGTTTGTGGAATAGAAAAATTAAATCTCAGTAAATAAGCAAGTATTACAGAAAATATACAAATTACTATATCTATAAAAAATATTAACCAACGTGGTGTGTTTTGTTTTGTAAATAGCATCTTTTAAAAACTAAATTTTGAATTAAACTCCAAACTTACATAAAATAAGTTTATTATATACAGACCACATAAAAAATTTGTAATTATTCACCCCGTAGAAAATATCCAACGGGGTAAAGGTATTAAAATTTTTATTACTATTTAGATATAAGGGTATATGGTATAAAGGTATAGGGTATAGTAGTCGCACTCAGTCCTTATTTCGTTATTCTTAATTCTATTGTTCAAATGTTCTATTGTTCATTTTTATTTCCTTATTCCCTTATACCCTATACCTTATTTCCCTATACCTGAATAGTTACAAAAATTTAACATTTTATAGAAAAATATAGAGCAGTGGCAGTTCTAGAAATAATTCGTATAAGGCAAAATAGACAACAGTAATAAAAATTCATAAATTTTTCTGAATAAGTTAACTAATTATTTTTTACATTTGTTTTTTCTTAAAATGATTTAATTAATTTAAAATAAGATAAAAATAATGAAACATACAGTATTTACAAAAATCCACGAGGAATTAGGTGCTAAAATGCAATCTTTTGCCGGTTTTTATATGCCTATACAATATACTAGTATTCCCGAAGAACACAGAACAGTAAGAGAAAAACTTGGCGTATTTGACGTTTCACACATGGGCGAAATATGGGTGAAAGGCGATAAAGCATTAAACTTTATACAAAGAGTAACAAGTAATGATGCTTCTACTTTAATTGACGAAAAAGTTCAATATTCTTGTTTCCCTAATGGGAAAGGCGGTATTGTTGATGACTTATTAGTATATAGAATCAATGCTGAAACTTATTTATTAGTTGTTAATGCTTCCAATATTGATAAAGATTGGAAATGGTGTGTTAAAAATGCTAATATTATGGGATTGAAAATAGGCAAAGATTTGTATAATGCATCTGATGAAATTTGTCAACTGGCAATACAAGGTCCTCTTGCTTTAAAAGTAGTGCAAAAATTAACACAAACCACAATTACTGACATGGAATATTATACGTTTAAAAAAATTGATTTTGCAGGTGTCAAAGATATTATTTTTTCAACAACAGGATATACAGGTGCAGGTGGATGTGAAATATATGCTGACAATAAAGACGGATTAAAAATATGGAATGCTGTGTTTGAAGCAGGCAAAGAATTTGGCATCATACCTGTTGGATTAGGCGCCCGCGATACTTTACGGCTTGAAATGGGCTATTGTTTATATGGTAATGATATTAATGATACTACTTCACCTATTGAAGCCGGACTGGGATGGATAACTAAATTTGCTGAAGGGAAAAACTTTATTGACAGAGACAAAATGGAAAAACTAAAAGCAGAAGGTGTTACAAAAAAATTAAGGGGCTTTGAAATGATTGACAAAGGTATTCCTCGCCAGCATTATGAAATATGTAATGAAGACGGAAATAATATAGGAGAAGTTACATCAGGAACTTTTTCACCTATGATGAAAAAAGGAATAGGAATGGGATATATCAAGACAGGATTTAATAAATTTGATACTGAGATATATATTAAAGTTCGTAATAAACTGTTAAAAGCAAAAGTTGTTAAAATGCCTATATATAAAGGATGATTTTGCTTTATATCCCCAATTCTGTAAAGAAAAATTAAATTAGTTATGGGGAGTTCTAATAATTGGTTTTGTATATGAAAGTGAGCGAAAAATATCAGTATGAGGCGGAGGGTAAAATATTCCGCAGGCATAGCCATAGCTATGGTGAGGAAAGATTTTGCCCGATAACGAAATAATGATATTTTGCAGCCACTTGTAATAAAAAGTAATTATTAGAACTCCCTTTATATTAAATAACTGAAATTTCGGACTTACTAAATTGTTGATAATCAACCAAAAAATGTTGAATAATAAAATTGACAAAAAAACCATAGAAATTTGTTTCTCACCAAAATTATTTCCTTATATATTAACTAAAAATAATTATATTATAGTAATAGTTGATATTCTGAGAGCTACAACATCAATATGTGCTGCCTTTGATAATAATATAAAAGAAATTATTCCTGTTGCAAAATCGGAAGATGCTAAAAAGTATAAAGGAAAAGGATATTTAATTGCAGCAGAAAGAGATGGCAAAAAATTGGACTTTGCTGATTTTGGTAACTCACCTTTTTATTTTAGAAAAAAAGAAGTTAAAGGTAAAACTATTGTATATAGCACTACAAACGGTACTAATGCTATTGAATGCTCAAAACATTATGGAACTATTGTTATTGGCTCATTTATAAATCTTAAAGCTCTCTCTGACTGGCTTATAAAACAAAATAAGAATATTGTTATTTTATGTTCTGGGTGGAAAGACAAATTTAGTCTTGAAGACTCTGTCTTTGCAGGTGCTCTTGCTGAAAATATCCTTAAAAATAAAAATTTTAATTCGGAATGCGATTCTGTAACTGCTGCATTGGATTTGTGGCTACTTGCCAAAAATAATCTACTTGAATATATAGAAAAGTCCTCACATAGACACAGATTAAAAAAAATGATGCTTGACGATGTTTTAGAATATTGTTTTACATTAAATTCTACCAATGTTATCCCTATACTCAAAGGAAATGCTTTTATTGATTGCTCAAAAATATAAATTAAAATAGTTATTCTTAAAATTTTTCTAAATCATTTTTAATAATAAAATTACATTTTTTTTTGTTAATAAGTATAATATAAAAATGCTTACATATCAAAATATTATAATAATAATAATTGCATATTTATTAGGGTCAATACCTTCATCAGTTTGGATTGGGGAAATATTTTTTAATAAAGATGTTCGCAAATATGGCAGTAAAAATGCAGGAGCAACAAACGCGATAAGAGTTTTAGGACTAAAAGCCGGTATTCCTGTATTAATAACAGATACTTTTAAAGGATGGCTTGCTGTTAATCTTGTATCTTTTATAAAAAATAATTTTGTTCCTGATACTGATGCATTTATTAATTTTCAAATTATATTAGCAATATCTGCATTAATTGGACATATATTCCCCGTTTATGTTGGATTTAAAGGAGGAAAAGGAGTTGCAACACTTCTCGGTATTGCCATTGCTTTATATCCTTATGCTATTATTGTTACTACTGGTATATTCATAATAGTTTTTATAATAACAAAATATATATCATTAAGTTCTGTAATATCAGCAATAGCATTTCCTTTTATTGTAATATTTATATTTAATTCCAAATTAAATTTTTGGTTAATAATGTTTTCAATAGCAACTGGTATATTTGTTTTAATAACACACAGAAAAAACATAAAGAGATTACTAAAAGGGGAAGAAACTAAATTCAAATTCAAAAAAGAAATTTGAAAGTTTAGATAAATTATTTATTATTATCATTTAAATTCTAAACAAAATGAAAAAAAAAATACTGTTAAAATTAATTTTATTCTTACTTGTATTTGCATCAATACATACCAACGGACAAACCTTTAATGGGAAAAAAGCAAGTTTGAATAAAGAAGGGAATATTAAAATTGAAAATATTTTATTACCTGTAAGTAATAAAGAGATGACTAATTCTTATGAAATGCTTCCGGGTTTTCCAATTGGAGAACCTGCAAATCCTTCCTTTAAAAATTTTAGAGGTGCTGCAATTGCAGATTTAAATGGAGATAGCGCACAGGAGATTATATTTGGTGCTTATAATAAACTTTTTGCTGTTAAAGGAAATGGTGAAATATTGTGGTCAAAAGAAGTTATTGGAACTATTATTTACCCTCCAGGTATTGCTGATATAAATCATGATGGTAATTTAGAGATTGTTGTAAATACCAGAGCCATTCCTAATGCGGGAAGAGTTTATTTATTAGATAGTCAAGGGAATGATTTAACAGGATGGCCAAAAAATTTTGACGACCACGGCATGTTTAATTCGCCTGCAATATCTGACATTAATAATAATGGCTTTATGGAAATAGTAACATGTGAAAGAGCAACATCAACTTCAAATTTTTTGCATGTAATTAAAATTGATGGAAATCCTTTAAATAATAACTGGCCTGTTGAATTACCCGGACCATTAGCATTTACTCCTTCAATAGGTGATATAGACGCAAATGACACTATTGATATAGTATGTAGTATCTCTGCTGCATTGTATGCAATAAATATAGACGGTAATGTTATGGATGGTTTCCCTTTGGCTGATACAAATAAAAAATTTTCATATCAGTCGCCAATACTGGCAGATATTAATGGAGATGAAAAATTGGATATTATAGGTAGCCGTCACGGTGATTCAGCCGATTACTACGTTGTAAAATCAGATGGGACATATATGAATGGCTGGCCAATAGCATCAGAAGGTTGGAGATATTCCCCTCCAACAGTTGTTGATTCTGATAATGATGGTAAATATGAAATTTATGTTGGTCATCCAAATGTAGATTTTTATGGCATACCATTAAATGTAATTTATGGATTTACTCCACAAGGCACATCATTACCAGGATTTCCCATTAAAAAATATGGAGGTTGTGAAGGTGTTATCTCAGTAGCAGATATAAATAATGATGGGATAATGGATATTATTTTTACAAGTAATATATCAGATAGCCTTTATAATGGATATATTCATGCTTATTCATTAGATGGAAGTGGAGAATTATCAGGTTTCCCATTACGGACTCGTGGATTAACTTTTTTAAGTTCTGCCTTGCTTGGAGACATAAACAATGACGGAATGCTTGACTTAGCAACTCTATCATATACACAATTTACAAGTAATGATTCAATATTTCTAAGTGCATATAACTTAGGTGTGCCATATAATAAAAACAAAATTTTATTTAACGGATATAAAGGTAATAATTTAAGAGATGGACTTCTAAAAAATTTTGGCATGGGAATATCGCAAATAGATAAAACAGAAAATAAAATATTACAAATATATCCCAATCCTGTAACAAATAACAGTATTATTATATTTAATCTTTCTGAAAGTTCAAATGTAAAACTCTCTGTTTATAATATTAACGGGCAATTGATTAACTCACTTATAGATGAAAATATGGATAAAGGAATTCACCAATTCAATTGGTCAGCAACAGATAATTCAGAAAAAAAACTCAATGCAGGAATATATTTGATGAAATTACAGACAAATAATAGTGTAAAATCTTTGAAAATAATTGTTAATTAAATTTCAGCCCAAATTGAAGTATTAGAGTTATATTTTAACTTGTAAGAAGTAGATAGTTTTCAAAATATGCAAAGCATTAACAAAGTTTCTTTAAAAATTATTTATTCCTTTTTCTTTATCTACGTTTATCATAACTAATCTGTTTACCCCGTGAGATACTTAATTTTAAAATACAATAATAATTTTATACAATGCCAAATTGTTAGAAATAATTATCTGACAGGGCGAGTAAGCATTCTATTTTTAATTTATTTTTTTATAAATGATTACGTTTGCCCTGACAAAAAAAGCATATAAGTTCTTTTAATTCAATAAAATATTATATTTTTGCAAAATGTTAAAAAAAGTTACTTTTTTGATATTATTACTAATTATTTTTTCTGCTTGTAGTAGCAAATATCAAAAGCTATTAAAAAGCACAGACAATGCTGATAAGTATGAAAAATCAATTAAATATTATGAAGACGGAGATTATTACAGAGCATTACAGCTATTTGACCAATTAATGCCTATTTACAGAGGCACAGAAAAAGCAAAAAAGATTTATTATTATTATGCTTATAGCTACTATGGTGATGATAATTATATGCTTGCAAGTTATCATTTTAGAAATTATGCTTTAACTTTTCCCAAAAGCGATAAAACAGAAGAATGTCTGTTTATGAGTGCTTACTGTAAATATCTTGACTCGCCTGATTATAATTTAGACCAGACAGATACATATCAGGCAATAAAACAATTACAACTATTTACAGATAAATATCCTAAAAGTAAACGTATTCCTGAATGTAATGAATTGATTGATAAATTAAGATTAAAACTTGAGACGAAAAATTATCAATTAGCAAAATTGTATTTTAAAACAGAAAACTATAAAGCTGCTATATATTCGTTTAACAATTTATTAAAAGATTATCCTGATACTAAAAATAAAGAAAAAGGTCTTTTCTACATCTTAAAAGCAAATTATCTCTATGCTTCTAACAGTATTGAATCAAAAAGACAAGAAAGATATAACAGCACAGTTAAGGCATATAATACTTTTATATCTGTATTTCCTTTAAGTCTTTTAAAAAAAGAAGCAGAATCTATTTATAATAACTCTTTAAAAGAAATTAATAAACTCAAAACTCAAAACTCATAAAAAAATATGGACTACAAAAAAATTAAACTTGAAAATAGTTTGACAACACGAAAAATAAAAGAATTTGAAAAAGATACAAAAAATATTTATGAATCTGTTACTGTAATATCCAAAAGGGCAAATCAAATAGCAGAAGAAATGAAAAAAGAATTGGATGATAAACTCGATGAATTTGCTACAATAGACGACAGCATAAGCGAAATATTTGAAAATAAAGAACAAATAGAAATTGCTAAATATTATGAACGTTTGCCAAAACCTACTTTAATTGCTATACACGAATTTCTGGATGATAAAGTATATTACAGAAATCCATCAAAAGAAGAAGATAAGCAGTAAAGTAAAAATGAAATAGAGATATTTTGTATTGGCATATTTTTAGTTTTTTTATTGATGTCGGATTATGACAAAAAAAATTACAATTTCTGATATTATTCCTAAACAAAAAATATAAAGAATATCTAAAAATAAAAGGATATAATGACATTATATTTGCTGGGAGGGATGATGGTTATGATATATTAGCCAAAAAAAATATCAACATTGATTTATTCCCGGAATATAATAATCAAGAAAAAAAAGCAAAACAATTTAAAATGTTTGAATAATAACAAGTAAGATTAGAGAAATAAAAAATATCAACATGATATAAATTCTCACTATTGTCTGACTAAATTTAAAAATTTAGGTAAAATCGTTTCTAAATATTATGAGATTCCTCGCTATCACTCGGAATGACAGTGTTATTTAGAGTTCAGGGTGGGGATAAGGACACGTAAAACGCTTCCTTATCCCCACTTCCCAACATAATGAAGTTGTCATTCCGAACGGAGTGAGGAATCTACTATTATAAATTCTAATTTCATTTTTAGTCGGACACTAATGATAAATTCTATTATATTTGTTCTGTATAAGTCGGATATATTTATTAAAAAGTATTTTTTATTTTTTAAATAAAAATCTCAAACACTAAACTTTATCTATGTTAAAAAACAAAAAAATTATACTTGGTATTACAGCTAGCATTGCTGCATATAAAACACCTTATCTTGTCCGTTCTCTTATTAAAAAAGGTGCTGATGTTCAGGTTGTAATGACAAATAATGCTAAAAATCTTGTCAGTCATTATACTCTTGCTACATTATCAAAAAAACCTGTTTTATGCGAATTTTTTAATACTGTCAATGATACAAGGAATAGTCATGTAGATATGGGAAATTGGGCTGACCTGATGATTATTGCTCCTCTGTCTGCTAATACATTAGGGAAAATGGCTAATGGAATCACTGATAATTTATTATTAGCTACTTATCTTGCAGCTAATTGTCCTGTATATATTGCTCCTGCCATGAATAAAAATATGTATAATCATCCATCCACACAAAAAAATATAAAAACGCTGCAATCTTTTGGAAACATTCTTATCTCTCCACAAAAAGGAGAACTGGCAAATGGTTTATTAGGTATAGGACGAATGGAAGAACCTGAAAATATTGTAAATTTTGTTGTTAATGATATTAAAAGAAAAACAGTTTAAAAATAAAAATATTCTGATATCTGCGGGTCCAACTTATGAAAATATAGACCCTGTCCGTTTTATTGGCAATTATTCAACAGGACTTATGGGATTTTCAATAGCAAAAGAATTAGCCAACAGAGGTGCTTATGTAAAACTAATATCAGGACCTGTTCATCTGAAAATAAACCATCCAAATATTGACAGAATAGATGTAATATCTTCTGAAGATATGCATGATGCCTGTATAAAAAATTTTTCCAACTCAGATATTACTATAATGACTGCTGCTGTTGCGGATTATACATTAGAAAAAACAGAAAAACAGAAAATAAAAAAACATAAATCCAATATCACATTAATTTTAAAACCAACAAAAGATATTTTAGCAGAATTAGGTAAAAACAAAAAGAAAAATCAAATATTGATTGGCTTTGCTTTGGAAACAAACAATGAAATAGAAAATGCCAAAACAAAATTAGAAAATAAAAATCTGGATTTTATTGTCCTTAATTCTCTAAAAGATAAAAACGCAGGACCTAAACATAAAACCAACAAGATAACTATAATTGATAAATACGGAAATATCAATCATTATGACCTAAAACTCAAAACAGAAGTAGCAAAAGATATTGCTGATAAAATAGCTGAAATATTATAAAAATAATAGAAGATTATATCAAAAAAAAGAACTTATTTTTATTTTAAAAATCCATTGTAATTAAAAAATTAGTTTTAAATTTGTGTCATCAAAATTCATTTTCTCGGAACAATCAGGCAACTGCCTGATGAAAGATGACAATTAATCATATTGTTTAATTTAAAAACTTAATTTTATGGCAATAAAAACTTTTAATCCTTATCCCCTAAAGTTGGTATAAAAGTGTACCATTTTATTATCTTTGTAAAATTAAATTTTCACAAAGATATGAAAAAAGAATTAATAATAGCCAAATCTAAAAAGGCAAAATTATTACATGCAAAAGGATG
>Ga0307990_1004035_pt1 | contig 10916 bp, 9 predicted proteins | sample EllFjometagen129_FD_203168 | JGI IMG/M metagenome (GOLD analysis project Ga0307990, IMG submission 203168) | Marine microbial communities from Ellis Fjord, Antarctic Ocean - #129 | ecosystem: Environmental > Aquatic > Marine > Unclassified | place: Southern Ocean | collected 2014-10-08
ATGGCTGTTTTTCTCGTACAGAACCACGAAACAGTCTTCAGATTTATGTCCAGGGTCAATTGTCAAATCTGGAACGTAAGAGCATTGAACCCATTGCCTTGGCAGCAGGCGTTCCGCCACGAACCTTACAGTTCTTTCTGTCTTCCGTTCCATGGGACGATCAGCAACTGCGAGACCGCATTCAACAGGTAGTCGCCACCGAACATGCTCACCCGAAAGCTATTGGTGTAATCGATGAGTCTGGCAATCCTAAAAAGGGATCGCATACCTGCGGTGTTCAGCGTCAGTGGTGTGGCAATGTCGGCAAGGTTGACAATTGCGTGGTCGGTGTTCATCTGGGCTATGTGGTCGATGATTTTCAGTGCCTGATCGATAGTGATTTGTTTTTACCTGAAAAATGGCTCAATAATCGCCAAAACCGGGAAGAGACGAAAGTGCCGGAGCAGATCGTTTTCCGTACCAAACCCGAGATTGCCCTATCGCAGGTGGCACGGGCTGTGAATCACGGGATACACTTTTCCGCATTAACCTTCGATGAGTTGTATGGACGCTCCGGGCCCTTTCTTGATGGTCTGAACCATCTGTCGCAAACGTATGTTGGTGAGATCCCTTCGGACTTTGTCGGTTGGTTGAACAAGCCCCCCATCCATGAAACACCAAAGTCTGACAAAAAGCCCAGGAAAGGCCGAAAACGACGTTATCCGCGACTAGCGAAGAAAGCTGGACCTGCTTGTGAAGTAAGAAATCTAGTCACCTATTCACCGGTCTTCCAGAAACAAAAATGGCAGCGTTTTCGCATTAAAGATGGTGAGAAAGGCCCGGTTGTCTGGGAAGTCAAGGTTTCCAAATTCTATCGCAAGCAAGGCGATGAAGGTCTTCCTCGCCAAGCTCACACGTTGATTGTTGCACGCAATGTCCTTGATACAAAAGAGGTCAAGTATTTCCTGTCGAATGCGTCCCTGGATTCACCGGATGTCACGCTGGAATGGTTGCTATGGGTCGCTTTCTCTCGTTGGCCAATTGAGCGTTGCTTCGAGATTGGCAAACGCGAATTAGGTATGGATCACTTTGAAGTTCGATCTTGGCAAGCCATTCAACGTCACTTTTATATTAGCCAACTGAGCCAGTTATTTTGTGCCCGTATCCAACAGGACCTTAGAAAAGAAAACGCCGGACACCTTGTACCTGACTGTGGAGCAGGTACGACTGGCGGCTTCAGTGTGGATTACCGGTCAATGGTTGCAGGTATCCACTAAGGTACTCTATCAAAGGGCCGTGGATCAGATAATGTACTACCAACACAGAAACCAAAATGCTCGAAAGTCTCATCGCAAAAAGAGACTCCGTGACTTGAGAAAGCTAGGCATTTACGTCAGTCAGCTCAGGTCCTGCAAACCAAAGGATCTTTGAATATGTTGCGCTGTAAAATTACTCTGTTCCTGGCTACGGGGGTGAAAAGTATCCGCGTGACATGTACAAAGCGAATTCTGGGGTTTACCGGCATCATTGCGACACATATGGAGATCCGACAGAGTTTGGGTATCACGACTTCATCCCGATGTTCAAGGCCCAAAAATGGGATCCGGATCGTTGGGCCACGCTATTCAAGAGCGCGGGTGCCGACTTCGCCGGCCCCATTGCCGAACACCACGACGGCTTTGCCATGTGGGATACGCAGTACGACCCGTACAACGCCATGGACATGGGGCCGTGCCGGGATATTGTCGGGGAGATGGTTAGAGCCGTAAGAAAACAGGATATGAAGGTCGTCATCACATTTCATCATATGAGATGAGATTACTACAATGCAGGCAGGATGCTTTGCCCCGAGGGAGTTGGCGTCAATGATCCGACACTTTCCGGCTTATACGGGCCATCGTATGACTTGGGAATCCCTGAGGCGGGGAGTTGGCTGACAAAGGGGTGCATAGAAAAGCCAACGCATCAGGTCGGGAATCCCATTTTCGAGAGATTCCGTGAGGAAGGATACAACAAATTCATAGAGGTCATTGACAAATACCAGCCGGATCAAATTCAGACCGATGGATTCACCTGCGTCAGGCTGGGCCAGGACCGCGTTAGGAAAATGCTCGCGCATCACTTCAACACAGCCGAGACCTTGGGCAGGGAAGTCCTGGTAAGCCGCGGGTACGATTCCCACCATCCGTATACTCCATCAGAGATGTGGGGCAAGGAAGTCATGATAAGTCGGGTCATACCCATTTCATGCTCCGTACAAAACATCGAACGCCATTTCCCGGAGATCCCTTTGCGCTTGCCATGCCCAAGCCTATGGCAGGCCACTACGCCGATACCGGGATTCAGTTACTCTTATGTGGCGAGTCAGGAAAACAAGACACCTGAGCAGGTAAAAGACTGCGTTACCGCACTCGTGCATGGGATCGTGAACGTGAAATGTAAGAACGGGGTCACCTTTTTAAGTATCGCCCCCAAGCCGGATGGAACCTTACCGAATTCGCTGATAAAGATATTGAACAAGTTGGGTGACTGGATGTGCATAAACAAGGAAGCGCTGCATGGCACAGAGTGTTGCATCCCCTGTGAATCGGACTCTCTGCGGTTCACCCGGAAGGGACCTTTCCTATATGCGATTGCCCTTGAAGAGCCTAGAGCTCCACTAGTCATACCGCGTGTGACTCCTGAGCAGGACTCTATCATCAGGATACTCGGCAGTGACGAAGATCTCCCTTGGCACCGGGAGGGCCACAGCGTGGTGATAGAAGAAATCCCCGATCCGCTACCTGGTGATTATGCCTGGGCCTTCAAGATTCGATGCAAGCCAAGCTTGGAGGAACCACAACGAAGTGTAGACACTCTATCACAGGCGATCCGTTGACTCATGCTGCAAAACTCTTGCATTTAGTCGCGGTCATTCGGAAACGATAATCCTTATTGATATGAAGGAGTTTCTATGAACAGAAGACAGTTTTTTCAATCTGCAAGTGTTGTATCTGCAGCATCGATACTCAGCCCGTCAACATTGGCAGAGCAATCAAATAAAGAGGGCAATCAGCGCTTGTCCATAAAACAACTCCATGCCTGGGAGGCCATGCAATATGGTATGTTCATTCACTTTGGCATGAGTACCTTCACAGGCAAGGAACTTCCTGATGGATTGGCACCTTCTACGCTGTATGCGCCTGACAAATTGGATGTGGATCAGTGGGTGTCGGTGGCAAGAGATGCCGGTATGACCTACATGGTCCTTACGGCTAAACATGTTGCCGGACATTGTCTCTGGCCTAGCAAGTACAATGACTACCATGTAGGCACCTCCTCCAACCAGACCGATGTGATAGGGGCCTTTGTGGAGTCATGCCGTCGTCGCGGCATAAAACCGGGCCTGTATTACTGTTCGTGGGACAATCACAACCGTTTTGGCAGTCAGACTCCGTCGGATGGTGGTAACTGGAACGGACAAAATAGCTTTCCCAGGATGCCTGTGGATAAATTGCCCCCCTTTACGACTTCGCTTTACCATCATTTTCAGACCGCCCAGATTACCGAACTGTTCACGCAGTACGGCCCCATATTTGAGACCTGGATCGATATTCCCGGCGTACTTGGTCGCGGGTATCGCACCTTCTTGTACGAGTATATCGCAAAATTACAGCCGGAAACGGTTATTATGATGAACAGCGGCATCGGCGACGGCACCAGTTACAATGTAGACTATGCCTGGCCATCGGACATCATGGCTATCGAGAGAAAGCGTCCACCAGAACCTCGACACAAACCATGGCGTGAGATAGAGAGTAAGAAGTACTGCATTCCGGCTGAGCATTGTGATCCTATCGGTAAGGCATGGTTTTGGGAGAAAGACGACAAACCACGAAGTGAAGCCGCGCTAACGGAACAGTTTTTGCAATGCCGTAATCGCGGCGTCAACCTCCTATTGAATGTTCCTCCGGACAAACATGGTCTCATTCCGGTAGGATCTATTGCTGCTTTAAAGCGACTGCGGAATAATGTCGACCTTTGATATAAAGAAGACACTTGGCAGGACGTACCCACTTTTAAATGTACTACGCTGCTGAACAGCCAATTGCTGGCGAGGAGCAAGATTTTCAAGAACCATGTCATGTTTGTCTCTAAATATGAGCTTGGCGAAGTATTTCAATGTTGTTTGCTCCCAAGCATGCTGTAGAATTAAAAATATATAGAGGTCCTTATGATGAAATTAACACAAATTATCCCCGCTGTGTTATGCGTGATATTCGTTGTGTTAGTCAAGCCATCTCGCTGTGCAGAATTGCATCCCCCCACTCCCAACATTATTTGGATCGAGGCGGACGACCTGATGCCACGCTTTATGAATAAGGTGGGCGAGGGCTTCGGGCACACACCGAACCTTAACCGCTTGGCGACGGAAGGCGTTTATTTTCCAAATGCCGTTTGCCAGAGGCCAATGTGCGGCCCTTCGCGGAATGGGCTGATAACGAACCTCTACTCTCATAATCTTGGTTTCTACCGCAATGGTCATTTACGCAGGCTTCCTGCTGGCATCTGGACTTTTCCTCCAGTGTTGCGCGATGTCGGATACCAAACGGCCTATATCGGCAAGTCGCACATTAAGGCATCGACAGATAACCCAAAGGCCACCAAAGACGAAACACTACAGGGCTACGGTTTTGATTATGTCCAGTGCACTGGTGAACGCTACGCGCTTTGGAGCGTGCTTAAAAGAGGCAAGGACATCAGTGACGTGCCCTATGCTTTTTCCGAAATTCTTGATGCCCAGTCGGCAACCGACAGCTGCTATTGCTATATTGTGAGTGGGGGGGGTAGAGATTCTTTACGATCATGAAACGGATCCCTGGGAAATGAAAAATGTGGTATCCAAGCTGCCGGAGGTCACGGAGAGGATGCGCAATGCAGTCAAAGAGTGGATGAAAACCAGTGGCCCGATCCATCCAGCAAAAACCTACTAATCTCATATCAGGAATCTTAATGAACATATATTTATTTCAAATGGGCCGGTTATAAACCTTCGCCTTTAGGCGGAATTGTCTTTAGCATATTTTAGTAAGAATAGTCGTCCGAAGGACACCTTTGTGGCTTTAGCCAATAGTCATTGAATGAAACCCCGAATATTGACCGCCTCTTTCGAGAGGGCCTTCGCTTTGATAATTACAACTGTGCTGGACGCTGTACCTCTTCCCGTTCCGTGCTAATGACGGGTCGCTATCACGCCCGCAACGGTTCCATGGGGACGGGGAGTGCCTGGGGGCAGATGGTTGAAGAGATTACCACGCTGGGGCATGTTCTTTCCGGGAATGGGTATCAAACCGCCCACTTTGGGAAATGGCATATGGGCGACACCTATCCGCTGCGTCCTGAGGATCGAGGATTTCAGGAATCACTGAGTATTCACAATGGTGAAACCCTGAGAAGTGTCGTTGTTAAGCCGGGATACAATTCGTCTGATCGAGCAGCGGATGCCTACCGTTTCCGGCATAATGGTGAGTGGAAGGTTTATGACGGATTTCGTACGGATACCTGGTTCACAGAGCTCAACCGCTATCTCTCGGAAATCCGTGACAAGTCAAAACCCTTCTTTGTCTATCTGGCGACCGTCACCGCGCATGGTCCCCATTTTGGCCCAAAGGATTTACGGGATAAATATAAAGCCAAGTATGAGCTTCTTGAATGGACACACCTGCGCGAGGCCCCCCTGGTAGTAAATCGCGATGACGACGGATACTCCGAAATCCTGTATGTGAAAGGACGGGATACAGAAGCAAGTGGCCGATATCGGCCACTTGGCTTTCAGTTAGAGGCTGTAGAAATAGCGTGTCGTAAATATAAACTCAATCCGAAGGGCCAGGTCTGGTGGATCTTCACCTACAAGGGGCCGGAACGTCGCGGTTTCCGAGGTGGCGGCAACGCTCAAAGAGGCGGTACGTCGACGTCCATCTACGATCCGTCTGAAAGGGCATCTTCATCCTGAGGATGAACTCGGCAGCGATGAACAGGCTCGTATCAAATCCAAAGAATCGATTCACGAACTCGGCCACGCTTTCGGTTTGCCGCACATTGGGCCTCTTGAGAATGGCAAGTTAGGCAATAGCCTGATGGGGTCGGTTATGATGTGCTGATTTATCAGCGGACAGTCTCACCCTGAGTCTCTCGACTATTGTTTGATTGTTACGGGTTCTCAGGCTAGACATGTTTTCTTGGTTCTGTTATTCTCTGGGCATGAATCAGAAAACTAATAAACAGAGGGTTGTTGGGCTGGGTTGTGTTCTATTGGGTATTGTGGCCTTTGGTTTTGTGTTTTGGGCGAGTGATGGCCCGAAAGACATTGCTGATGATGTCCCGGGGAGTGTGGTGTCACAACCCGTGCCTGCCACAGCCCCATCGACTGAGGCGAATGAGGCTACCTTGCGTGAGGCAGCCCTTGAAGGATTGGTTCAACAGATACAGACGCTGCTGAAGCAGGGGACCAATGCAAACGCGGCTGACGAAGACGGCAGAACAGCATTGATGCTTGCTGCGTTTAATGGCTATACGAGCAGCGTGCAGGCGCTGATCAAGTATGGTGCAAAGATTGATACCCGTGATCAAATAGGACGCACTGCATTGATCTATGCGGCGAGTGGTCCGAACAGTGAGGTGGTAGAGCTTCTTCTGACCCATAAGGCCAATCCCAATGTGGTCGACAAAGAAGAGGCGTGGACGGCCTTGATGTTCGCTGCGGCTGAGGGGCAAAAGCAAGTGGTGAGTCTGCTGTTGGAGCATGACGCTGATGTGACGTTAAAGGATATTGATGGAGAGACAGCGTCAGATTTTGCAGCCAACGCCGGACACAGTGACGTGGTCAAGATGCTGGCGGATGTGAACGAGCTTTAGGAGCCTGTCATCATTACAAATATCAGCGCATAAAAAAAGCCACAGGCAGAGATACCTGTGGCTCACTATTCAAACGTTTGAGCTTCTGGCATTACGGGGTGATCAGGGCTGAACCGATAATTGGTTCCACTGCTTTGGTGGCGTCTTTCAACACAATACCGCCACGAATATCATTGAGCCCGATGGTGATATTGGCTTCTTCGCTGATGGCTAGCTTACAGAGCAGGCCTTCTGCACGAGGTGCATCGGCAGCTACGGCATAAAGAGCGCCCATTTCCAAAGTCACGCCTGGTGTCTCCAAACCGCCCAAGGCACCGGGGTGAAGTGGATTGGCCAGAGGTGTATAGTCTGCTAGGTTCCAGTCAGAAACTTCACCTGTTTCAGGATCGACTGTGATGGCAGCCGCAAAACTGGCCGGGAAGATGCCGTATCCAGGCGCTGCTGCTGTGCTTTCGCCGGTCACAAAACCTGAGATACCGATGATATCACCGGTATCGACAGTGACATCCAGAGCAAATGCACTGATTGGCTCATCAGCCGTGGTCTTATAATGAATTTCAGCCATGCCATTGACATTTTTGACAATGATCTCAACAGTGGCAGATGCCGTGTTTGCAATCATTAGTACAGCCAGAAAAAGTATCCATTTTCTCATGAGAATCGCCTTTCTTTTCATCCCTAAATACTGATTATTACTCCGCGACAGATTACATCTGACAGATTATTATGTTGAATTATCTTTATTTGTTCTAAGCCTGATATTCACTGCATTTTGAGGAAACCTCCTCAAACCAACCTATCCTCAACAATCTTCTTGCCAAGGATTACCTTTATAAACTACCAAAGAAATGTCCGGAATTCAAGAAAAAAACTGTGGCCAGAAAAGAAACTATGTGCGATTGGTGGAAAGCCCATGCATCGGGAGGTGAGTTTCTGCGACCTTTTTTTGTGTGTGTGAGTAGGAATTTGAGCCTGGCTGTGGTATTGTTTTCGCTATGTTTAGGTTTTTCAAGGGACGATTGTTGGCTGTACGGATATGCCTGATGGTTTGTGTGCTTCTTCTGGTACTCATTGGCATTGCCACAATTTATGCGGAGGCTTACCCTGCTGATCCCAGTTCTATCAGTGATACTAGCGCTTATGTGTCCTGCTACAAGAAGCAGTGCGTTTTTACCGGGGTGGGCATTTTGGGGTTCTTGGGCATTAACTTGATCAGTTATAGGCGTTTAGGTAACGCCAGCTACTGGCTTTACGGCTTGGTCCTGCTGATGCTTCTTTATTTACTGGTGGGCAAGTTCCTGGCTGCACGGACCAGCTTCAGTTTGCCCTTTGCCCATTACTCCAACGGGGCTTTTCGGTGGATCAAACTGGGCGTGGGGGGTGTTTCTTTGCCCCTGATTCAGCCGTCAGAATTTTGTAAGTTGTTTTATATACTTGCTTTATCATGGTATTTGAGATTCAGGAGCAACTATGAAAGCATCAGGTCGCTGATTGGGCCATTTGTGTTGACGTTGTTGCCAGCCACGTTGATTCTACTGGAACCTGACCTGGGGACCTCGTTGTTGTTGATGCCTATCCTATTTATAATGCTGTTTGTGGCGGGCGCCAAAATTCGCCATTTGGCCCTGATTTTGATGATGGGCCTGGTGGTGAGTCCTTTTATGTGGTCCAAAATGCATAAGTACCAGCGGAGTCGTGTGAGCAGCGTATTACTTCAAAATGCATCGTTTAGCAAAAAGGTGGAGAATACGCCCTGGTTGAGCAAGCTATTGGTGGGCGGGCCCTTTCGTGCTCGTGAATGGAGAAATGATGCTGGTTTTAATCTGATTCGTTCGAAACTGGCTATAGCATCGGGTGGGGGGACCGGGCAGGGATTTCGCAAGGGACCCTTTATTAAATATGATAGGTTTCTCCCGGAAAAGGAAAATGACTTCATAATCGCTGCAATCGCCCATCAATGGGGATTTTTGGGGTGTCTTACTGTCATTGGGTTGTATGGCTTGATATTCTTGTGTGGTTTGGCGATTGCCTGGAACAACCCTGATCCCTTTGCCCGATTGGTGGTGATCGGCGTTTTGGCGATGTTTTCTGTGCAGGTGCTCGAAAATATCAGTATGAGTGTGGGTTTGATGCCTATTACAGGGCTGACTCTGCCTTTGATTAGTTACGGCGGCTCCAGTCTACTGGTTAATTTCCTGGCGATTGGCCTTTTAAACAACATTGGAAGATCCAGGCCGTTTTCAGTGGCCAACAAATTATCGTCTGAGAATGACAGGGATGGGTGGGATGATTTCAGGATTTAGGCGTATTGCCGGTTTGACCACAATCAGTCGTGTTTTGGGCATGATTCGTGATGCCGCGTTTGCCCATTTTTTTGGAGCGAATTGGCTCATGACGGCATGGGCCATGGGATTCAAGATTCCCAATCTGGCCAGACGCTTATTTGGCGAAGGCGCTGCATCGGCATCCTTTATCCCCATCTATAGTGAAACCTTGATTGAGGATAAGGTCAAGGCGCAGCGACTCGCCTGTACCATGGTGACTGTGATCATTGCTTTGTTGTCTGTGGTCGTACTCATGGGTGAAGTTGTTGTATGGACATGGTACGCGTTTTTTGAGACACGTGAGGGGGTGCAGTTAGGATTGGCCCTGTGTGGGATCATGATGCCTTACATGGTGCTGATCTGCTGCGTGGCCATTCTGTCTGGTATACTGCAGGTGCATCGACGTTTTTCTGCGCCGGCGGCTGCACCCATCGTGTTGAATCTCTGTATCATTGCTGGCACCATGTTGGCAGGAACCTGTCTGGATATGCCACCCGAGAAGCAGGTCTTCTTTGTGGCCGTGACTGTGCTTGTGGCCGGGTTTGCTCAGATTGGACTTCAGATTCCTTCGTTGGTGAGCAGCGGGGTCAGATTACGTCCTGCCTGGGACATTCACATGCCTGCCTTTCGCAAGGTGTTCATGCTCATGGGGCCCATGATTCTGGGATTGACCGTGACGCAGATCAATACGCTTCTCGATGATCTCATTGCCTTGGCCTTTATGAGACAGGATGGGTATCCCTTGGCGTATGGGGCTCCGTCGTTTCTCTATTACGCGCAGCGTTTATATCAGTTTCCTCTGGGGGTCTTGGGCATTTCTCTGGCGACCGCGATCTTTCCAAAGATGAGTGATGAAGCAGGGCGTCAGGATTTCGAAGGGCTGAAGAGGACGATTTCCCAGGGATTGCGTGTGGTGTTATTTGTGGCCATGCCTGCGACTGTGGGGATGTTTCTTGTGGCCCGGCCCTTGGTGGCGGTCATCTTTCAGCACGGACGTTTTACGGCGGCCAATACGCCTGTGGTGGCTTGGACATTGTGTTTTTACGCCATTGGCTTGTGCGGTTATTTTGCCCAGCAGATTTGTACTCGAGCCTACTACGCGGTGCAGGATTCTTCGACACCGGCCAAGAGTGCGGTGTTGGCTGTGGTGATCAATCTGGTGTTGAATCTCAGTTTGATCTGGGTGTTGGGGACTGCGGGGTTGGCCGCTGCCACGGCAGTGTGTTCGTATGTCCAGGTGGCTTTTTTGGTGCGAGGGCTTCGTAGACGTTTTGGCGATGGCCTGTTGACTAGCCTTTCGAAAACTTGTGTGAGAACCTGTTGTTGTTCAGTCATCATGGCGTTTGTGGGCGGGGGGATTCTTTGGGGACTGAACGGGTTGCCCGAGACCTTTGTATTTCAATGTGTCAGGCTGGCTGTGACGGTGCCTGTATCAGCAGGCGTTTATTTGGTGATGGCCAAGGTGATGCACATGGAGGAATTGTCGTTGCTCGCAGGCAAAGAGCGATAGTTTTGGCCGATAAAAGGGTGTGCTTGAGAGGCTTTTTTGGCTAAAGCGACGTCCTGCCTTTTCCGAATAGCGGGTAACAGGACGTTTTTATATTAAGGAGTGATTGATGCGCACGGATACGCTTTTCTGTGTCATAATCAAGTGTTTGGTGATTGTTTGCACTGCGAACCTGGGATTTGTATGTACTCAGGCGGCCTGGGGGCAGACAT
>Ga0307990_1004036_pt1 | contig 10916 bp, 12 predicted proteins | sample EllFjometagen129_FD_203168 | JGI IMG/M metagenome (GOLD analysis project Ga0307990, IMG submission 203168) | Marine microbial communities from Ellis Fjord, Antarctic Ocean - #129 | ecosystem: Environmental > Aquatic > Marine > Unclassified | place: Southern Ocean | collected 2014-10-08
TTACTCCGTCTGAGTAAGGGGCCTCCAACTGAAATAACACCTAATCATATTTAAAATCTATTGCATATAAGTGCAGGAAAGGATAAAAAACTGTTATTAGGCAAATTGAAAAAACTCGACATGTGCGTTTAGCCATCAGTCCCGCCTGAGCGGGATTAGCATTAAAAAAGGGTGGAAATGAGAGATTTTAGAGAACTTAATCAATAGGTCAATGAAGTAAAGAGGATGTTGAACAGTTTTATCCAAAAGCTAATCGCTAATGGCTAAAAGCTAACCGCACAGATCAAAAAAACCGGACACAGAAATGACAAGGAACAAAATATTAGAATCTATAAGGCAGCGAGTGGAAAATGAGCCATATGCCAGCAAAATAGGTTTGAAACTTATTAAGGTTGAGCCAGGATATGCGCTGGTGGAAATGGCCCTGAAGGATAATTTTAAAAACATATTCAATATGACACATGGAGGGGCTATCTTCTCGCTAATTGATGAGGCCTTTGAGATATCAGGAAATTCTCATGGCACAGTGGCTGTTGCCCTTAATATGTCGGTTACCTTTCACAGGCCACCAAAAGAGAATGGGGTACTGCAGGCCGAATCAAGGGAAATTTACAGGTCAAAAAAGACAGCCACTTATGAGATAAAGGTTACTGAAGAGAGTGGCGCCTTAATTGCCTCTTGCCAGGCGCTGGCATACAGAAAGCAAGAAAAGCTCCCCTTTAATACCTTTATATAACTCATAGGTTTCTTCCATTGCTAAAACAGAAGATAGACGTTGGGGTTATTTGCTAAAATATTATAATGTTTCTAATCCTCTGCACCTTTTAAAGTAGGATAAAAGGAAGGACATAGACATTTATAGATACATACCCTGTTAACTATTCAAGGCGGTTAACTAAGGAAGGGAATTTGATACTGCCCTGACTTTGTTAAATATTTCTTCAGTATTCCCGTGGGTCTGCGCAACAGATGGCTGTTTCCGCATGCTTTCTTTCTTCATTCTTTTTAATATCTTCATCGCAATATCGTATACTTGCATGTTGGCTGTATTTGATTTACCTGTAGTCAAAAACGCCTCCATTTGGTTTATGGATTTTTCCAGGATGGGATCGTAATCAACAAAGCCTAAATACTCAGGTGAAATATCCAGGTATTTTTCTGATACATCATGTATAACTTTCGCTACATTTCGCTCTTTTTCGTTTCTAATCATATTCACTACGATTCCTGGCTTCATATCATTAAAACAGGAGGATAAAAGGGGCTCTCTTTTCTGCCCGAGAGATCTTAGGGTTTTTCTGAGCTCCGATATGGACTCTATCTTTTTCTCTTCATCAGAAATGACACTTTGAATAAGTTTAAGCGCCTCGGTGTCCTTGCTGAAGGTCCGAACCAGATTGCGATGTAGGCAACTTTTAATGAAGCCATATGCATTTTGAATGGAGGTTACCTGAGGCGAAAGCACAACAATCTTGCCGCCGGCATAAAGAAAAAAATCCATTGTAGTAAAAGATGTTCCTGCGCCTAAGTCGAGAAGGATAATGTCTGCATCAAGGTGCTTTAATTGATCAAGTATTCTTTTTTTTTGAGTAAATTTTGGATTTGCAATCCCAAGAATGTCGTCTGCTCCGCAAAGAAGTCTAAGGTTCTCTATTGGCGTGGACGTAAGGGCATTTTCCAGGCGATCTACCCGCCTTTTGATGAAATCCCCCAGGGTATGGAGGGGATAGCGAACCCCAAGAAGTATGTTGAGATTTGCACCTCCAAGGTCTGCATCAACTAAGATTACCTTGGACCCAAGCCTCGCCAACCGGACGCCGAGCAGTAAAGTTATAATGCTTTTTCCAACTCCTCCCTTACCACCGCCTACTGCCCATAGTTTATTTCTCAAAATATCTTCCATGTATCTATCCCGCTTCTGAATGAATATAATTATCCCACAGGCCCCAAAGCATTTTATGATCTTTGCCCTTTATTCGAATAAACTGCTCGAGCTTTTCGGACTGCCAATTCTGGAGGCTTTCAAATTCAATACCTATTAACATGAACTCCTTACCATCTATTTTATTACTCTTAGTCCAACGGATTACACCAAGCAGGAAAATGTCCTCTCCCTTTGGCTCGTTAAGTTTAAGCTTGATGCGCAAATCCTTGCTCTTTTGTTGTGACATCCGTCCATAACGGTCTTGGAACTGGATGCATGAACCCCCCATTGAGATATTGTCAAGAAATGCAGATGTCCACGAATCGTAAAAATCAGGTGCAAAGATTTTAAAGTCAACAGGATAGGAAAAATCAAACCTATTGTATTTTCTATTTTCTATGTGAGTCATTATTTTAGCCTATCGTTTTATTAAGTGAACCATTAGGCCTATTTTCTTTTTGCCGTGCAGAATGAACCTCGCGTCTACCATTTATCATGAGAAGTATTTTTTTTAGATGCAAAAAATGTCAGATTCTTATTATAATATCGGCCAAAATGAAAAAACCTTTAGAAACATTTTCAAAAAACTGTAGTCAAAATTTATAATTCTCAAGAATTAAATTATATCTTCAGGCTCTGTGTGTTTTGCTTTATGTAAACACAGAAAGAAAGGCCCTTTAGACCAGGATTCCTATTTTCAAAAAAAGGCTTTTTATGATCCCATCTAATATAAAAATAGTAATTGCCTAATTAATAATTGATTGTTTCGTAATGAATAAAATGCTAAAAAGGATGATATTGTATAATTACATGTTTGAGCATACCATATGAAAACATTTTACATTTAACTTTTTATGTTTTTATCATAATTAGTTATTGATAGTATAGTATCATTATTATGTAATTATAATGTCGGTTTGGTTAGTAAGTCTTCATAAATTGCAATCATTTTGAAGATCAAACCAAGTTTTTTTATTATCACTTTAATGAGTTAAAGATTAGTCACCCTTTAAATGTGTTAAGGGTGAAATGTGGCTAATAGTATTTATTGGAACTATAGAATTTTCTTACTATAAGGGCCTGAAAAAAGTTTTATTTTTCCATCGGTGGAGTATCAGACCTTTCCTGTTGGCTCTATATTTAATCTTTTGATCTAATGCCGATAATTATAGTTATGGAATAAAGTACAGAAACGCAGTTGCTAATCTTGAGGAGGATCAAATGAAGATAAAACACATTGACCATATTGGAATAGCAGTTAAGAGCATTGAGGAAGGTAGTAAATTTTTTACAGATATTCTTGGGCTTAAATTGGAAAATGAAGAGACTGTAGAGGAACAAAAAGTAAAAACAGGGTTTTTCCCCATAACAGACAGTGAGATTGAACTGCTTGAATCAACTGAGCCGGACGGGCCTGTGGCCAAATATATTAATGCTCGAGGCGAAGGAATTCAACATATTGCCTTCAGGGTTGAAAACATAGATGAGGCAGTGCAGGAGCTGAAAGAAAAGGGAGTCCGCATGATAGATAATGAGCCTCGAAAGGGTGCTGGTGGAGCAAGAATAGCCTTTATACATCCGAAGGAAAGCCATGGTGTTTTAGTGGAACTATGCGAGAAGTGAGTGGGCATTGTCTCCGCATATTTTTTTAATAATCGTTTCGGGAAGGCCTGCCGCCTTCATCTCTTTAAAATAGCGACCTGGTTTAAGTAGGGGAAAATCACTTCCGAATAGAATTCTGTCAGGGTCCAATATCTGTGTAGAAACAGAGTAGATTTCTTTATCATACAGGTATGGTGAAGCGGCGGTATCAAACCATGTATTTTTTAATACCTCCTTAACAGTCTTTTTCATTAGGCGATAAAAGAAGATTCCCCCGCCCCAATGGGCAAGTATTATTTTATTATCAGGGAAGTATTTTAAAAAATTGAATATTTCCTTTAATGTTATTGATGTTTTTCCAGGGTAGTAGTGGCCAATTGATTCATTTGTGTGGAGTAAGATAGGAATATCTGCTTTTTTTGCGATTTCAGCAACAGGTTTGAAGCGTTTTAGTGTATCCTCTGACATGGTGGATTTATAAAAAGCCAACTCGCCAACACCTGAGATACCGGCCTTTAGACATCGTTCAAGCTCTCTTTCTGCGTTTTTAGCTGTTGGGAAAAAGGTAGAAAAACCGATTAATCTGTCTTTATTTTTTTCAACGGCCTCTATTATATAGTCATTATTTCTCTTAAAATAATCTTCCGTGTTCCATGGAAAACCAAATACAACAGATTTATCCACCCCTTCCTTATCCATATTTCTTATAAGTTCCTGTGCGCCGGAAAGCCTGGAGTCCAGAGCATCATAAAGGAGTTTAAATGCCGGCTCATCGTTAAAAAAATTTTCTCTCTTTTCCCTGATATCAGGTGGAAAAATATGTGTGTGGAAATCTATAATCATTTCTATTCCAGGATATAATTACAATAGGTGTTCGCTATAAGCTATCACATCATTTGATAAGGGTCAATATCGATTATTAAGTTCACTCCTGTTGAAGACAGAATCTTTCCCGTTACCTTGTCCACCTCTTTTAACAACAGGTTAAGGTACCCTGGTCTTTTAGATTTAATTAGTATTTGCTGCCGGTATTTACCTTTTATTTTTGCTACAGGTGCCTCAACAGGACCGAGAATATCTATATTTTTCTTATAGTCATATTGGGTTTCTAAAATTTCGTCTAAGACGTTCCTTACATGCTGGGCAATTTTTTCTGTTTCAATATTATTGTTACCAAGCAATTTTAAATTAGCCAAGAATGAGAATGGTGGATAATTGAGCTGATGTCTAAGGTTTATTTCCTTCAGGAAAAATTTTTCATAGTCATGGTCCTTAGCGGCAATGATTGTATAATGGGATGGGTTATATGTCTGAATTAAAACCCTGCCCGGAAGACTGCCCCTCCCAGTCCTCCCCGCTACCTGAGAGAGAACTTGAAAGGTAATTTCTCCAGCACGAAAATCCGGCCAGTTAAGTGACAGATCCGCTGAGATTACACCTACAAGGGTCACACCGGGAAAATCATGGCCCTTGGTAATCATCTGAGTTCCAACGAGAATATCCATTTCGTGGTTATGTAATCGTTTTAGGACTTGTTGTATGTTGCCCTTATGCCTCATCGTATCCCTATCCATCCGCTCTATACGGGCATCTTGGAACATATCTCTGACAATTTCCACCACCCTTTCTGTGCCAAACCCATATGGCACAAGGTTTTTGCTGTTGCAAGACGGACATTTGTCTGGAGGGTCAGTCCTGTAACCACAATAGTGACAGACAAGTTTGTTTTTATGCTTGTGGTATGTAAGACTTACTTCACAGTTAGGGCACTTTAGGGGCTCACCGCAAAGCCTGCACAAATACAGCACATTAAAGCCCCTTCTATTCAAAAACAGAATTGTCTGATTTTTTTCTGCAAAATTTTCACCAATTGCCTTTTTCAGTGGCGGGCTTATAATACCCTCATGCTTTTTATTGTTTTCAAAACGTCTCATGTCTATGATTGTTATATCAGGAAGTTTTTTTTTCAGTATCCTCTCCGGCATGGTTAGAAGTTCATATTTACCATTCAAGGAATTTTTATACGATTGTATTGAAGGGGTTCCAGATCCAAGTATAGCTAAAGCATTTAAAGCCTTTGCCCTTACAATGGCAGAGTCCCTGGCCTGGTACCTGAATCTTTCTTCCTGCTTATAGGAAAGGTCATGTTCTTCATCAATAATAATAAGTCCCAGCTTAGGAAGGGGGGCAAAAAGGGCTGACCTAGTGCCTATTACCAGATCAATTTCCCCCTTTGCTATTTTTAACCATTGGTCGTATTTTTCCCCTTTGGAAATAGCGCTGTGAAGGATAGAAACTTTATCCCCAAGACGTGCCTTAAATAGAGATGCCAGCGAAAAAGTGAGGGCAATTTCAGGTACCATTAAAATGGATTGCCGGCCCAGAGCAATTGAGGCTAAAATAGCACTATAATACACCTCTGTTTTACCGCTGCCGGTTACCCCATGCAAGAGATATGTAAAAAAACTGTGGGCATTGAGTTTTTCGTTTATTTTTTCTACAGCTTCTTTTTGCTTTGAATTTAATGACGGCGGCATAGGGGAATTGAAAATTGCTTGATTTTGCAGGTCCCTCACGACTGTCTTGAGAGACTTTTTCAGAAAGCCCTCCTTAACCCACTTATCAACTAAGTAGTGCCCATTGGGGAATTTTTTCGTTATTTCTCTTAGTAGTACATCTCGTTTTTTGGTAAATATGTCTAAAAATTCAGATTCGTTTTTTGGGGCATTCTTTTTGCTAAGATTAATTAAATCAAAACCTGCATTTGTCTTTGCGCTAACAAATATTTTTTTTAGAGGTCCAACACTATCTAAACATCCCTTGGAGGTCATATCAGGGCTATTAGTAACTTTGGTATTTAAACCACTTGGGAGGGCTATTTTTATTATGAGACCTATTGGGTAATGATAATAGTCAGCAAGCCATTCAAAAAACTCAACTATATCTGGATGGAAAAGTGGATATTCGTCGCTTATGTCAATTATGTTTTTTAGGCCTTTTCTGTTTTCAGCCGGTATAATCCTTAGCACATAGCCGGCCAGCTTACGCTTTGAAAAAGGAATCAGGACCCTTTTGCCGACAGCTATCTTTTCTATGAGATCGCCACTTGCTGTATAGGTAAAAGTTCCCTTTACAGGAAGAGGTATGGCAACCTCCATATATATTTTTTGCAAATTTTCGGCCATCACTAATAAAAATAGATTCTTTTATTCGGAAACGCTTTTGTTAAATCTATCTCTAATGTAAGGTATTTCAAATAGATATAAATCCAGGGGCGGGTTTACCATGATACCTTTCACAGAGTATTCTTCCTTAATTCCGTTATGTAAATGGACAACCTTGTATGGGTACAAGTCTTTTTCCATCATGTCTCTGTAATCGGAAAAGATGAACAGTGAATCATGATATTTTAATAAAAGGGGTAAGAACAGTTCCTTATCAACAATAAGTTTAGGGCTTTCATCTTCCCTGTCTCCAATCAGATAGGATATTTTTCCTGCGTATCTTGTGAGGGATGTTTTTTCAACATTTATCCCGAATTCTTTAAAATAATTCAAGGTTTCCTGGTAATTTTGAGCTACAAAAAGAAAATGATAAGGAAGGCCTGCAGTATCTTCACCATCATTAATTATCCCATCAACAACGCTTAACCTGCTGTCGCCATTATTTATTTGAAGGCGTTTGTGTGGTAGCCCGGAAGTTTCAGACCTGTATAGGTCAGGAGACATGACATAAATTATATTTTCAATTGAATTTCCAGACTCTTGGTTAATGTCCACGACCCTATTAAGTTGTATTATCTTTAAAGTTTTTACTGAGGAGTATTTACCAGTCATAAACTCTATAATCCGGCTTGCAGGGATTATGTATGCAAAGGAATTAAATGGGCAAAAAACAGCAGCAGCTAACAATACTGCAAGTAAATATTTTGATTTCTTTATAATTTTCACCTTACCTTTCTAAGATTAGACATAACAGTATAAAATTTAATAATATAGCTTGACATTTTAAAATAATTAACTTATTATATATATAATTTATAGAAATAATATACTTAATTATATATAATAATGAGGTTCCAAATGTCTGATTATATTTATTGCACAAGAAAAAAAAATAATCCACGCATCAATGTCAGGGTATGCCAAAAAAAATGCATATTTAGGGATGATTGCAAGGAATACCTGGCTCACAAGGCGACAGTTGAGGGTCAATCCTCGATCTTTAATTCAGGATTGATCATGTCTCCTCTTTTAAATCCCATGACGTCAAAAACCTGAAGCAGTCCACATTCGCGCCGGTTTACAAATGTATAAATGGTGTTAACGCCAGCTTTTTTCATGTAATTAACCATTTCTTCCATCAACAACTTGGCCGCTTTTTTTTGACCAGATGGATCAACCCCGATGGTGTCTAATCTGGTATTTTCTGGTACACCATATTCCCATCCACTGGTATCTCCTAAAATAAAATCTACTATCTTGTCCTCTGCCACAAGGGAAGAAAGGGGCGATTTTTCATCGCTTTGATGATGAAATTTCATAGGCCTTTAAGGTAGTATGCTATATTTAAATGCGCTCAATGTCAAAATATTGTTGCCGTTTTTTAAAAAAATAGCGAAATAGTATTTTTTATTGATATTTATTCTAACTTGGGATATTTTAAAAAAATCAATGTAATAGAAAAACCAAAGGAGAAAAATAAGGATGAATTTCAAGGGATTTTACATGCTTTCAAGATTGCTCAAATTACCTCTGTCCTTGACTGGTTAAAGGAACACAAGACATATTTTATGTAGATAAACTATAATGATAAAATCCATTCCCGGAATCCTTTTGGCCTCAGGCTTGTCCACACGTTTTGGCTCTGATAAACTGCTCGCTCATCTTCCAACAGGTGAGAGGCTTCTGGAGAGATCACTAAGAATACATCTACAAAGTAAAATTTCACCACTTGTAATTGTAATTTCTCCAAATCTCGCCAAAATCATTTCAGAAAACATGGAGTTTCTTTCTATTTCCAGACTTAGACCTATGAGAGGTGGAGATCTTTGGTATAACTTTGAAAGTCAGTGGGGTAATGGACGCTTAGTTGTTAATGAGAATTTTCAACAGGGAATCTCCTCTTCTATACAAAAGGGCCTGCTGTGTCTTAAAGATGAGGAGAAGGATAAGGGACTATTGATTTCCCTTGCAGATCTCCCTCTCCTGACATCAAAAGAGATTGATTTTTTTATTAATAAATTTCTGATTAAACCTGAAGGAATTTTACTGCCGGTTTATAATAACCTTCCCGGGCATCCGGTAATTATTGATTTTAATCGATTTAAGGATGATATTATAAAGATTGCAGGAGATGTTGGGCTAAGGGTTATTGTCAAAAAACACCCGAGGGCGGTAAAAGAGATACCATGGCAGAGTAATTCAGTTACGTGGGATATAGACAGCACGAAAGATTTAGAAAAATTGGAGGGAATTAAATGGTGACAAGCTCACAAGAAATTATTTTGCAGGCTATTTTGATCATTTCTGGAAAGTGATTCATGAAATTCCGTACATTATAGGTGATTTTTTATGATTAAATTATCGATTGAAGAGGCGATTGGAAAACCGTTGGCCCATGACATTACCAGAATTGTTCCTGGAAAATCAAAGGGTCCGGCTTTCAGAAAAGGTCATATTCTTACGGAGGATGACTTATCCTTATTGAGGGATATGGGCAAAAACAATATTTATGTTTTTGATACTGATAAAGGGTACATGCATGAGGATGACGCCGCTAAAATGCTTGCCGAAGCATTTCAAAGAGAAGGATTCACCCTTGAGGGACCAAAGGAAGGAAGAATAAACATTAAGAGCCGTATAAACGGTCTACTCAAAATTGATTTAGGGCTATTGAAATTTATCAATAGATCAGAGACTGTTATATGTTCGACCATTCATCAAAATACTGTCTGCTCTCGAGGAATGACAGTTGCTGGCACAAGGATTATCCCAGTGGCAGTTGAGGAATCAGGATTTTTATCATTGCTGAAAAAAGTAAAAGAAAAGGGCCCTCTCCTGAAGATTCTACCATTTTTAAAAAAGAGGGTCGGGGTTATTACCACAGGTGAAGAAATTGTATCGGGAAGGATTGAAGACGGCTCTTTTAAGGTGCTGTCACCAAAAATTCAATCCCTTGGTGGAAAAATTGTGTCACAAAAAAAATGCCCTGACAGAAAAGAGGAAATATCTGATTCTATTAAAAATATGTACAACAATGGGTGTGACGTTATTATAACAACTGGAGGACTTTCCGTAGATGCAGATGATGTCACCCTTGACGGAATAGTCCTGTCCGGGGCTAAGCTTGTATCTTACGGTTCTCCAATTCTGCCTGGGGCCATGTTCGCATTAGCCTACATGAATGGCGTTCCTATCCTTGGTATACCTGCCGCACTTTATTATTACAAGGCTACCGTGCTTGATATCTTTTTACCGAGGGCTATGAGTGGGGACACGATAACAAGAGATGATATTGTTAACCTGGGGCATGGCGGGTTATGCTTGAATTGTCCGGAATGTAATTACCCTGTTTGCCCTTTTGGAAAGGGGATTTGATGGGCGTACTTCTTAACAGGTTTATAGATGAAATAAAAAGACTGATTCACAATCATTCATTTAAGGGCGAAATGGTGTCTGTTTACGCACGGCCGTTGACGCCTGAAGAGGCAATAGGAAACCCGGAACATAACGATTATCCATTGCTTAAAGGAAAAGAGCGAATAATGGAGGCAGTCTTTCAGGGTGCAAGAGGTCATGCCTACTCAGATCACACCGGCAATTTTTCCGGGAGTATCGAGCAGGTTGTTAACCTTCCGATGGATTCTAATTTTCACAGGGCATTATTAATATCTACATCCAATGCTGTTTTAAGAAGGCTGGGATTGATTAAAAAAAGCTGTCACTGCAAAGACGATGATCCGGTTAACTGCGCTACATATTTAGGAGATGCGCTCAGGCAGTTTTCTCCAAAACGTATTTTAATGATAGGACACCAGCCAAGGCTTCTGGAGGAGATATCAAAAAAATTTGATGTCCGGATTACAGATAGAGATCCGGATAACATTGGTAGGACAAAGTCAAGGGTTATAATTGAAGATCCGGAAAAATATAAAGATATTATGGAGTGGTCGGATTTCATCTTTGCAACCGGCACTACAATAGTCAATGATACAATAGACGGCTTTTTAGCGGATTTACCTGTAATGTTTTACGGAATAACAATAAGCGGAGCGGCAAAGATTTTAGGGTTAAATCATTTCTGCCCCTTAGGTAGGTGAAATATGTCATAAGGCATATTCAAAACTAACATTTAGCAATGCTTGAATAAATGACTAAATTAAACGACA
>Ga0307990_1004037_pt1 | contig 10913 bp, 6 predicted proteins | sample EllFjometagen129_FD_203168 | JGI IMG/M metagenome (GOLD analysis project Ga0307990, IMG submission 203168) | Marine microbial communities from Ellis Fjord, Antarctic Ocean - #129 | ecosystem: Environmental > Aquatic > Marine > Unclassified | place: Southern Ocean | collected 2014-10-08
GAGACTTTAATACATTTCACGTTATAGGGAATCGTGTTAGCCTAGAGGAAGAGAGGGACGTCCAAGGAAGAGAGGGACGTCCATGAAAATATAACTTGGAAAATCCAAAACATTTTATTTTCGATCTTAACATAGAAATCTGGTTTGCCTGCAATGAATAATGGTAAAAATCAAATCATAGTTTCATGGACGTCCCTTCTACACTGTTTCAAGAGGGTATAGAAGTTTAAGAATAAAGAAAAAAACAGAAAAACATTAAAACAAAAGAAAATAGATTACTCATGGGTCAAAGGCAGACTTGACCCCTTATCTTCATTGGAGAGGTCCTACATGGGCTGAAGAGGGCAGTATGACAGAAAAATATAATCTTGGGCTTGATAACAGGAATAGGGGATATGCCACAATGAATATTAAGGGTGTATCAGATAATACTATTGATGAAAAAGACGATATTCTTGATAGTGACAATGATTATGATGACGAGGGTTTAGATGAATCAATCCCAGATGCGGAGATAATTGGTAAGGACCCGTATTCCTGGGAGACTGCTATAGGACTTTTATAAGAATAATTACATGAAAAAAATAGGATTTTCCTGTACTGTTTTGTCTTTTGGTATATGAGTTAGAATGATATCTCTATTGGGGTATAAAGGTATAAATACGGCACCTTTATACCACCTTTATACCCCTTTAACCTGATAACTGGTTAATATAAAAGGGGAATTGTACTATGAGATGGAGGGTATAAAGGTATAAAGGCGTATTTGGGGTATAAGGGGAATTTTTGGTTATATAACTAAAGATTGTGATCAAAGCAGATAAGTGATAGTGCTTATGTTGATTAATCCGGTAGGGCTTGTTTGTTTGAAATGGAATTAAACAATTTTACTCTTCTTTTGCTGTGCCAGAATTCATCTTGAAATAAACAGATTTAATCAGAAGAAAAATCAAATAAAAATCTCACCAGGGATAATGTTCCACCTAAATCCGGTGATCAATGGCTTGATTACTCAGACCATCAGCTTCCTCCCTCCTACGATTATCTTTATATGTATGAGTCCCGATGAAATCGGGAGGAGTTTTCTGTATAATTCTTTAAAATGGAGGATGGGTTTAGGTGGATAGCTGTGCCCTAATCCCGCCAATTTATCCCTTTTGGGGCAATAGAACCTCCAAAGACCTGCCTTTACCTCGTTGCTTCGAGACATTACCGTCCAACGAATTCCACAAAAGGTCTTAAACCACAACATCATGCAGCATTTTGTGTTTGACACACAACGACAGTTTCCCTATACTTCTTGCCACAAAAAACGAGTTATTATCAATCCACAAACAAGCTTAAAAAGAAGTTCTCTGCCAGTTTTTGCATGATCTTGGTGTGTTTTTATGCCTTCCATCTTTGTTATATCATGCAGAAGTGCGGCTGCCTTAACCTCAGGTATGCTAAGATTCTCCCCCTGATTATTAAGTTCATCAGCTAAGAAAACTGTAACTTTGCAAACCATCTCACTATGCTGAAAATGCGATCAGGTACATGATATCTTTTTAACAATGTATAGGGTTCATCAACAGAAGGTACTTTCAATTCTACCTATATTTTAATTTGCAAGGAATAGTGATAATGATAGACTAAAAATGATAAACTATTAAATGGAGAAAAACTATGCTCGATATGGAGAGAAAAAACCTTACCACTATTTTTGAGGCAATTCTGGATGGAGTCTATATTATTGATGATGATTTTAACATGGAGTACATGAATAATGTCATGATTAAGAATTTTGGGCGTGGAATTGGCAAAAAGTGCTATCAAATTATATATGGGAAAGATGCAGTCTGCTCTTGGTGCAAGGCAAAGGGGGTATTTGCCGGAAAAATCATTCGCTGGGAGCACTACATCCCAAATTTGGATCAAGTATACGATTTTATTGAATTTCCTTTGAAAAATTCCGACGGTACCTTATCGAAGGTAGGCATATATCGAGATATCGCCCTGAAAGCAAAAAGTGAAGAAAAAATCAGGGCCTCAGAAAAGGAATACAAAAAATTATTTGAAAATGTTGGTTGTGGAATATACGTGAGTACCAAGGAAGGGAAATTTTTAAATGTCAACAAGGCCCTTCTTGATATGTTGGGCTATGATAACCATGAGGAATTTCTTAAGATCGATATCGCCAAAGATCTTTACCTCAACCCGGAGGACCGTCAAAAATGGCAGGAGATGATTGAACGGGATGGACATGTAATAGATTATGAAGTTTATTTTAAACGCAAGGATGGAATGCCTATCCCGGTCTTGCATACAAGTCATGTGCGTTATGGCGAGAAAGGGAATGTCGTAGGGTATGAAGGAATCAACGTGGATCAATCCCAAAGAAAAAAGATGGAGAAGGAGCTGAGAGAAGCATATGATTTTTTAGATAAAATTATCAAAAGTTCTCCTAATGCCATCATGACAACAGATATGAAGGGGAATATTATCGTCTGGAACAGTGCCGCTGAAGAGACCTTGGGATATAAAGCCGAAGAAGTCATTGGCAAAATGAATATACGAGAAATTTATCCGGAGGGAATGGCCAATAAGGTTATGAACATGATGCGAAGCCCTGAATATGGAGGCATTGGGCAATGTAAGTCCTACCCAATGGTTCACATAAGGCGGGATGGCACAACCATTGATGGTAATCTCTCTGCAAGAATCGTGTACGATGCTCAAGGAAAAGAGATTGCATCAGTGGGCATATTTGTAGACCTTAAAGAGCGACTTGATATGGAACGTAAGCTGATAGAGACACAGGAAAAATTGTTACAGTCAGAAAAGTTGGCTGCCATGGGGAGGTTGACTTCCCAGATTGCCCACGAATTAAACAATCCCCTGTATGGTATCATGAATACCCTTGAGCTTCTTAAAACAGAGATTTCTCCTCAGAGCAAAAGGAGAAAAATCCTTGACATGGCCCTCTCTGAAACTGTGCGGCTGAGTGAATTGCTCCGTAAGATGCTCCGTTTTTCGAAGCCTGATGAGGAAGAAAAACAGGCTACAGATGTTAATATGATACTGGATGAAATCTTGCTTCTGGTCGGAAAGCAACTACAGGAAAACAGCATACGCATTTCTACCGATTTTGCTGATAATGTAGAAAAAGTCTATGCCTCAAGGAATCAACTACGCCAGGTTTTTCTCAACATGATTGCGAATGCGAGGGACGCAATGCCTGATGAGGGAACCTTAACTATAAAGACTTTGGCAAAAAAGGATAATGTTTATATTAAAATAACTGACACTGGGACTGGGATAAAAGAGGAAAACATTAATAAAATATTTGATGACTTTTTTACCACCAAGGATAGTGTTAAAGATGTTGGTCTTGGCCTATCAGTGTGTTATGGATTTATTAAAGAGCATGGGGGAGGCATACGGGTATCAAGTGAATGGGGATCAGGGACAACATTTACCATTAATCTTCCAACATACAAAGAAGGTTTGCAAAATAGAAAAAATCATTAATAAACTCTTACAATTTAACAATCACTTTTCCTTTCCATTAAGCTCTGTTTCCTACGTCAATTATAAAATAATCTCAATTCATAGACAAACCTTTTCCTTCTTTAGGTGAAACTCAAGCCGTCAAAAGATCAATAAACCCTTTCCAATTAGGTCAGAAAATTCAATCCAATAATCCTTTTATGGCTTTAAAAGTAGTTTGCCCATATGGGGAGTATCTACTTTCAGTTATTATAATAATTATTATATTTATTATTTTAATTTTTTACTTGACATTTAATAATAACTATAATTATTATAATAACTAAATATAAATAATTAGTGGAGGACCATGTCATGGATGATATTTTTACGGTTTTCAAGGCGAGCAAATACTGTAACGTTTCCCCTAAAACGATAATCAACTGGATAGAGGCTGGTCATATCAAGGCATATAAAACAGTAGGGGGACATCGTCGTATCAAGAAATCGGATTTGGAGAATTTTATGAAGAAACAGGGCATACCCATTCCAGAAGAAGAAATGATTAGTGAGAGAAAAAGGATTCTTATTGTGGATGATGATCCAATTATTGTGGAAACCATTGTTCAGGCATTGGAAGAAGAGGAATATGATTATGAGATTCTTTCTGCCTCAGATGGTTTTGAGGCTGGGCTGCAAGTCAATCATTTTAAACCTCATCTCTTAATACTGGATATCATGATGCCGGATATAAAAGGATACGATGTCTGCAAAAAGATTAAAGAAAATGAAGAGACCAAAGACACAAAAATTATCGTTTTGTCGGCCTACCTGGATGATGAGAAATTCAAAAAAATGAAAGAATATGGAGCGGATCTCTGTTTTTCAAAGCCACTGCCACTGCCCCAGCTAAAGGAGGAAGTGGCCAAAGCTTTGGACCTGCTCTGATTATTGAAGATTGACGACTTTTTTATTGAAGATTAGCTATTTCAAGAAAAGGTTTGTGATCCTCAAATCGGCAACATTTAATTGATTGAGGAGGAGAAAATGAAGCTTAAGGAATCCCTTAAGGAAAAGAGGTTTGTGGTCACATCCGAAATACAACCTCCCATTGATGAGGAACCAATAGAAATCATAAAAAAATTAGAGTCAGTACGGGGCCGTGTGGATGGCCTGACAGTGCCTGAATTGGAAATTGAAGGAGTTGTTACAGATACCATTAAGACCTGTGAACTGCTGAATCAAAATAGGTTTGAAGCTATCTACCAGACCACCCTTCGAGAAAAAAACCGTTTGCAGATACAGAAGGACCTGCTCCGTGCCCATGAAACGGGTGTGGAGAATATTCTTGCTTTTACAGAAGATTACAGGATCACCGGGGACAGCCTTCAGGAGATGATGTTCTTTCATGTGGATTCAGGAAAGCTGATCTCTGTGTTGGATCATATTCGAGAGGGACACACAGTGGACGGCAAAGATCTTCCTCTCAAGGCTGAATTCATAGTTGGTTCAGGAATAGAATCTAAGTGGGGAAAAAACGTGCCGGACCTGGAGATGAAGGAAATGGAAGAAATGACGAGGATAGGTACCGGGTACTTTTTGACGACACCTGTATTCGATGTGGGATTATTTGAAAAATTCATGAAACACGCCAACACCTTTGGTGTCCCAGTTATTGCAGAGGTCATGATAATGAGGACAGCGGGGGTAGCCCAGTTTCTTAATCGTCACTTTCAATCAGGTTTGGTACCGGACTGGATAATTAAAAAACTGGCCAAGGCCCCTGACAGGCAAAAGGCCAGTATTGAGATTTTTACCGAAATCGTATCCGGCCTTAAAGACATATGCCAGGGGATTCACGTTATTACCATGGGCGCAGAGGGTAAACTGAGACATTACCTGGATGCGGCTAAGCTGAAAAAATTATAAAAACAGAGTGATAGGAGTAACAACCCTTGGAAGAGATAAGCCTCACCATTAATGGGAAGAATATCAATTGCCCTCAAGGCACGAGCATTTTAAATGCAGCCTTGGAAAACGGTATCAAGATTCCTGCCCTATGCCATCATCCTCACTTGGAACCGGTTGGTGCCTGTCGACTCTGTATAGTAGAAGATGAAAAAAGTGGTCGGATTATGGCCTCATGTGTCACGCCCGTATCTGCTAATATGGCCATACAGACAGAATCTCCCACCATTAAAAAGCACCGGATAAATATTATCCGCCTAATGATGGCCAATCACCCTGAGTCCTGCATCGTATGTAGCCAGGGAAATAGATGTGAGTTGAGGCAGATTGCCGCCGAATTGGGTGTCGGCCAAATAGAGCTTTATCCTATGCCCCATTATACCGGTCTGGAGGAAGCAAATCCTTTTATTATCAGGGATCTCAGTAAGTGTATCCTTTGTGGCAAGTGTATTCGTGCCGACCACGAACTGGTCGTGGTTGGAGCAATTGATTATAATCTCAGGGGATTTAAATCCCTACCAGCAACAGTGCATGAAATGCCTCTGGAGAAATCCAGTTGTACCTTCTGCGGTACCTGTGTATCTCTATGCCCTACGGGTGCCCTCTCTATTAAAAATACTATATATGTGGGGTCCCCTCAAAAAGAATCGTCAACAATTTGCGGGTTCTGCGGTGTGGGTTGCTCTCTGGTGATGGGCTCCGTTGATAACAAAATAGTAGAAGTAAACCCTTCACACAAAGAAGACACCGTTAATTTATCCACCCTGTGTGTCCGGGGCCATTTTGCCCATGATTTTTTAAATGCTTCTGAGAGATTGACTCATCCATTGATTCGGAGAGATGGAGAACTGTCCCCTGCTACGTGGGATGAGGCACTCGGAGTGGTTGCGAAAGAACTTATCGCGATAAAGAAGAAGCATGGGCCTCAAAGCCTGGCATTTATAGGATCGTCCAAATGTACAGTTGAGGAAAATTACCTTTTCCAAAAAATAGCCCGTGTTATTTTGGGTACAAATAACGTGGATAATGGTGGTTATGGATCAGGAAGGGCTATAACAAGCCATATCAATGAAAAATTGGGTGGTGATGGCCGTAGTATGCCATTATCTGGTCTTGAGAAGGCCGAGGTAATTTTCGTTATAGGGGCTGATCCTACTCAATCGTTACCTGTGGCAAGTTATTACCTCAAACGGGCCTCAAGGATAAAAGGAATCCCGTTGATAGTGGCAGACCCGAGAAAAACAGGATTAGTTCCTTTCTCTTCCCTCTGGCTTCCTCTCGCCCCACACAGTGATTGTGCAATGATAAATGCTATAGCAGCTATTCTCTATAAAAGAAAATCATATGATACAGGTTTCATACGCAAGTTTACTGAAGGGTTTGATCTTTACGGTGATGGCCTGTTATCGGTCAATCTTGAAACGATTTCTCAAGTCACTGGGCTTGAGAGAGAGATAATAGAAAAGGCTGCAAATTTGATTGAAGGAAAGAAAATATCCTTTGTGATCGGACACGGTATTTTACAACAAAGATATGGGCATCTGTCCATGGATGCCCTGCTTAATCTTGCGCTGATGACAGGAAGTGTGGATGGTGAAGGCCACGGTCTGTATTTCCTTGCAAGAGAGAACAACCAGATAGGGGCATGGGATATGGGGGTTGTGCCAGATTTCCTTCCCGGCCACCAGCCCCTTAGCAATGATACAATACGTAACTATTGGGAGCAGAATTGGGATGTTAAGCTTTCACCAGATCCGGGACTCAATTTAATTTGTATGATTGAGGAGGCAGAGAAGGGAAATCTTCAGGCCCTCTTCATCATGGGTGAAAATCCTCTTCGCAGTCTTCCACAGCCGGATCGCATCCGGAAAGCATTAAATAAACCGGAATTACTGGTGGTTCAGGACATTCTTGCTACCGAAACTACTCAATTAGCAGATGTGGTGTTGCCAGGAGCCGCTTTCAGTGAAAAGGGTGGAACATTTACCAACTTAGAGGGGAGAATCCAATCTTTTGAACCTGTGGTTTCCCCGCCTGGTGAGGCAAAACCCGACTGGGAAATCCTTGATATGCTGTTCGACACGATGCACTATTTCAAAAGACATTCCTCTTTGCAGGAAATAAGAGCGGAAATTAGCCGGCTTGTACCAATGTACTCGGAATTGGAGAGGAATGGGGGAAAATCCTGGGTCAAGAATTCGAGCAACCTGAGGCTTTTTCACCCTGATGCACAGGGAGAACCTATTTATTTTTCACCTGTAATCTCTACAGAGGATGAGGGCTTCAAAGAAGACTATCCCTTGACAGCTGTTTTGGGTTCCCTTCGATACCATCTTGGAAGTGGCACCAGGACCAGCCATTCAAATAGAGTTAAGAATTTTAGTGTAAAGGGAGAGGTGGAAATATCCCCTGAGGATAGTGCCGGAATAAATCTGAAAGAGGGAGATACAGTCAGGGTATCTTCCCCTTACGGGTCTATATCCAGAGAGGTAACGATAAAAAAGGAGTTGAGACCAGGGCTCGTGTTTATCCCAATAGGCTTTCATAATAATGATTCCATGCAGTTGATAAATCTGACCCAACTTGGTGAAGCTGACTCACCCGGCTGGAAAGAGTGCCTGGTAAAGATTGAAAAGTTATAAGAATAACATATTACGGATGCCGAGTTTTAACCTCGCAACCCGCAACCCTTAAGGCACGGTACAAATGAAACCAAAAGAGATAGACTGGCGCAAATTTGAGGCCATTATAGATAAACATAGGGGTGAGTCTTGGGCCTTGATCCCTTTGTTACAAGATGTCCAGGAGACATTTGGCTACATACCGGAGGAATCCATTGAGACTATTGCAGAGGCCCTTAATCTTTTTGCGAGTCAGGTACAAGGGGTAATCTCCTTTTATGCCGGGCTATCCCTGAAGCCGAAAGGAAAATATGTGATCAGGGCATGTCGCGGCACAGCATGCCACGTCAAAGGGAGTCGAAGCATCCTGAGGTTTATAAAGAAGGAGCTGGGGCTGGATGAAGGGGAAACCAGCCCTGATTATCAATTTACCCTTGAGACCGTAGCTTGTCTGGGTGCCTGTTTTCTTGCTCCTACCATGATGGTGAACAAAACCTATTATGGCAAACTATCTCCACCAAAAGTCACCAGCATACTGGCCGAGTACGGGAAAAAGGAGGGGGAAGACTAAAAAGCATGGAAAGAATTTTATCCATTGGGGAATTTGAGTGGTATCGCAATAAGATTTGTGCCCAGGGGGATGAGGGGAAAACTCATGTAGATGTCTGTATGACAGGCTGTCGTGCGTATGGTGCTGCTGAACTTAAAGCTGCCCTTGAAGAGGAGGTAAAAAAACAGGGTCTCTCAGGTCAGATTGAGATACGTTCCACCGGATGCCACGGAATTTGTGCGAAAGCGCCGGTAATGTATGTTGATCCGTTGGGAGTCCAATATCAGGAGGTCAATCCTGAAGATGCAGCAGAGATCGTTGACCTCACACTAAAGAAAAACCAGTTGATTGATCACCTTGCCTATAGGGACGCTCTCACAGGAAATCCCATTTATTATCGCAATCAGATCCCTTTTTATGCAAAACAGGTGAAAAGGGTACTGGCCAATTGCGGAAGAATCGATCCCACGAGGATTGAGCATTATATTGCCAATGGTGGATACCAGGCTATTATCAAGGCCCTCACTAAAATGACACCGACGCAGGTAATCGATGAAGTCACTGCGGCCAAACTAAGAGGCAGGGGTGGTGCCGGTTTTCCTACAGGAGTGAAATGGCGATTTGCCCGTGAGGCAGAGGGGCACCCTAAATATATTATATGCAATGCGGACGAGGGTGATCCAGGTGCCTTTATGGACCGTGCAGTTCTGGAAGGTGACCCCCACGCAGTAATCGAAGGGATGCTCATTGGTGCCTATGCTATTGGAGCAGAATACGGCTACATTTATGTACGAGAGGAATACCCCATTGCTGTTGAACACCTGAAACTTGCATTAGAACAGATGAAGGAGCTGGGTCTTTTAGGGGAAAACATCCTTGGATGCGGTTTTAATTTTGATATTTATCTAAAGATGGGTGCAGGGGCCTTTGTCTGTGGTGAAGAAACAGCCCTCATGGCCTCCATTGAGGGGGGGCGGGGAATGCCCAGTGCCCGGCCACCTTTCCCGGCCCAAGCGGGACTGGATGACAAACCAACCAATATCAATAATGTAGAAACCTGGGCAAATATTCCATTGATCATAAAAAACGGCGTTGAATGGTATACTCAGGTGGGCACAGAAAAGAGTAAAGGGACAAAAATCTTTTCCTTGGCTGGCAAGGTAAACAACACCGGCCTGGTAGAGGTTCCAATAGGTGCGGCCATCAGGGAGGTGGTTTTTGACATTGGCGGCGGCATCCCAAAGGGAAGGCAATTCAAAGCGGTCCAGATGGGAGGACCATCGGGCGGCTGTGTACCTACTCAGTATCTGAATCTACCCATTGATTATGACACCCTTCAGCGTATCGGAGCCATCATGGGTTCAGGTGGTATGGTTGTGATGGATGAAAATAACTGCATGGTGGAAATTGCTCGCTTTTTCTTGAGCTTTACCCAGTCGGAATCCTGTGGGAAATGCGCTCCCTGTCGGCTGGGGACCACCCAGCTGCTGGAAATTTTAACACGGATTACACAGGGAAGAGGCAGGATAGAGGATATTCAAGCTATTAGAGATTTAGGGGAAACCATAATAGCCTCATCCCTCTGCGGTCTCGGACAGACTGCTCCCAAGCCTGCTCTATCCACCCTCAAATATTTCATAAAGGAATATGAGGACCATATATTGGAGCATCGATGTGCCGGGGCCACATGTGATGCAATGGTCATCTCCGCCTGCCAACATGCATGTCCGGCAGGTATTGATGTTCCTAATTATGTGGCTGCTATTGCAGCTGATAAGTATGAAAAAGCAGTAGAAATTATCAGGGAGAGAAATCCCTTTCCTGCTGTATGTGGTCGGATCTGTATCCATCCCTGTGAATTAAAATGTCGACGAGGTGAATTGGATGAACCGGTTGCGATCCGCTCTCTCAAGCGATTTGCCTCAGACTGGTATTTTGATCATATAGGTAATCCAAAAGAGCCGTTTCCAGTCACCGAGAATCAGAGGATAGCATTGGTGGGTGCAGGTCCGGCAGGATTGACCTGTGCATACTTTTTGGCTGAAATGGGATATGGGGTGACTGTGTTTGAGACCCAAACGGTGGCAGGCGGAATGCTGGGAATCACGGTGCCGGAATTCCGGCTTCCCAGGAAGGTGATTCAGAAGGAGGTCGAATATATCGAAAGTTGCGGTGTAAAGATCCGATATAACTCTCCCATTGATGCAAGACATACTGTCAATGACCTCATGAAGGAAGGATATAGTGCGGTTTTTATTGCAGCAGGTGCCCAAGCCAGCAAGAGGATTGGCGTCCCTGGGGAAGAA
>Ga0307990_1004038_pt1 | contig 10912 bp, 12 predicted proteins | sample EllFjometagen129_FD_203168 | JGI IMG/M metagenome (GOLD analysis project Ga0307990, IMG submission 203168) | Marine microbial communities from Ellis Fjord, Antarctic Ocean - #129 | ecosystem: Environmental > Aquatic > Marine > Unclassified | place: Southern Ocean | collected 2014-10-08
GTTTGTCTTGAAATAATGGATTATCCAGGTTGTAACCGAGATAGGAATATCCAAAGGAGAGATAGCGGTATTTGTTGTAGCTCTTGTGAAAGAGATTATTTTCCGTCTGCCTCGTATACTGGAGGGGGGTGAGACCCATTCGATCGATTCCCTTTGCACGAAGTTCCAGAAACATGGTTGCCATATCGGGGATGATTCGCATGATGTAACCGTCTATGTAGGGTCTTCCCTCGAAATAATCGGGATTGGACACAAGGACAATCTTCTGTCCCGTAACCCACTCCTTAAACATATAGGGGCCTGTTCCTATGGGATGCCTGGTTAAGGGGCTCTTTGTAATGTCTTTGCCTTCCAGCAGGTGTTTGGGAAGTATGGCGGAGGCCCAGCTGATCAACGCCGGGGCAAAGGGCTTGTCATAGGTGACACGAAACGTATGGAGATCAATGACCTTGGCCTTCTTTACCTTGAGGAAATCACCGGCATAGGCGGTGGGTGTTTTCGGGTCTATGGTAACCCCATAGGTATAAAGAACATCATCGGCGGTGAAGGGACTACCGTCCTGCCATGTGACACCCTTCCTCAGGTGAAATGTGATAATAAGGCCGTCTTCGGAAATGTCCCAGGATCGGGCGAGATCACCGACGATATTCATGTCTTTGTCGTATTTCACGAGACCATTGAAGATCATCGCCGAGATAGAATGGGACGAGTTGTCTGAAGAGAGTATGGGAATCAGGTTGGAGGCGTCACCGATCGACCCCTCAACCATTATGTCGCCGTAGGCGGGGGTGTTTTCTCCTGATGAATGTTTTTCTGAAACCGGAACCTTTTCGCTTTCATTTCCGCACCCCCCCAGTGCAAAGAGGGCAAGAATGACAAAAATGAGGAACACACGGTTTATGGATGTCATTGTCATTGCGATACCTCAACCTCAAGCAAAAAGTTCTGCTGATTATAGATGAACCCATAGAGGTCGTCAACTCCTTAAATGACACTCCTTAAATGACATTGGGTGAGAGCGGGACATGAAAAGGGTGTTTTTGGGATTGCTTTTCTTCCCAGCATAACGTATGGAAACTAATAGACGGGGGCACGATACATTTCGGGCGCCCCTTTTTTTAATGGTCGCGGGTTTCATGAATGGGAATGGTTTCCTTATATAAGTGAGCTGCGACTGGATATTTTTAGTTTGGAATTTAGGGCAACCAGTGATATTGTTTAATCAAAAAGAGTGTTCGACTATTTGAGGGAGGTATAGATTTTGGCACGGATGACCTTTGGGAATAAAGGTGGAAGGGTACGGGCAACGGTAACAAGGAACGACAGGTCAAAGAGCACAAAAACGGCTGAAGATGTCGTTCGTGAAATTAAGGCAGGCATGGAAAAACCTGCGGGAGAGGATTACCGGGAGCGTTCATTGGCCATGCATGGACTGGTGTGCGCCCGATGCAGTCGGGAATTTGATCATTCCAATCGGCATCTCCTTACCGTTCACCATAAAGATGGTAACCATCATAACAATCCTGCCGACGGGAGCAACTGGGAAAATCTCTGTGCTTACTGTCATGATGATGTCCATAGCAGGGGACTCCTGGGAGATTATTTTGAGGGTTCGGGGAGGGACAAAGGAAGCAGTGTTGTTTATGAAGAAGAACCGTCTGGCTCCGGCTTGGGTGTTCTGGGCAAAAGATTGCAGGAGGCAATGAAGAAAAAGGGAAAGTAGAACATAGGTTACTGTGACCGATCATGAATGCGACGCGATAAAGGTACCAAAATATTTGATCTGAAGATGAACTTCGGGTCTTGAGGGAGGATGTTGATCCTTACCGGTATGTTATCGGGAGATAAAATTCTATGAGCAGTTTTGAAAAAGTTCGTATTGTGTTGCCGGAATACCTGTTTCTTGTTTGTGGAGACAGTCCCCCGATGTTAGATAAGATGAAATAAATACTAGACGAGGGAGATAGCATGAAAATACTTGTTTGTTACAGCAGTTCGGAAAAAGACCGGAAGGTTATTGAAGAGGCGGTGGAGAGGGCGAAGACCATGAATGCAAAGGTATATATAGTCACTTCCATGCAGGGCAAAACGGGCACTCCAGACAGTGTTTTTGACTATGTGAAGGAGGAATTAAAGGAGGCGGAAAAGTCTTTTGTCGACGCACATATCCCCTGTGAAACGCACCTGTCAATTCGCGGTCTCAATGCCGGCGATGATCTGATTCGTTTTGCCGAGGAGAACGAGGTGGATGAAATAATCATCGGGATAGAAAAAAGTTCAAAACTGGACAAACTCTTGTTGGGTTCTACGGCGCAGAATGTGATACTGCATGCATCCTGCCCCGTGGTTACGATACGTTGAGGCAACGACCGGTTATGTTGTGTACAAAAGACCTTCTGCATGTGCTTTTTATTTGAGGAAAAGGTTAAGATTGTCTTTCTGGTGATCCATCTTGTCACCTACCGATGTGCCGCAGAAGGTGCACACATAATCATACTGGTCGCCATTGGAAAGGACCAGAAGAAGTCTTTTCCTTACAGGGACTGCCCGCTTGCACTTGGGACAGTATAGTTCGGTTGCGTCAAATTCACCGTAAGCATCACGTTGCATAATAAATCAAAAATCTCCTTCAGGTATTTTTTTTGCGTTTTCAAGCCACACTGTGGCCTCACTGTCACTGGGCGCTCGATAATCTCCCCGGGGGGAGAGCGATCCCCCCGATCCGATCTTGGGACCGTTGGGCATGCATGAGCGCTTGAACTGGCTGATCTTGAAAAAACGGTAGAGATATACTTCCATCCATCTCTTGATATCACCAATTGTATATTCATTCCTCTTTTTTTGGGGGACATCGGGCCAGAGGCCGTTGTTTTTGTTTTTCCAGGCGCAGTATGACATGAATGCCACCTTCGTAGGAAGATAGCCGAAGCGTGTTATATAGAAAGTGTTAAAATCCTGGAGTTCGTAAGGACCGATAGTCGATTCCGATTTCTGGGCCGGTCTGTTATTGTCCTTTCCGGGGATCAGTTCGGGACTTATCTCCGTTTTCAGAATATCGGACAGGACATCCGTTGTCTCCTCACTGAATTTATTCTCTTTTACCACCCAGCGAAGTACGTACTGGATCAGTGTCTTGGGGATGCTGGCATTCACGTTGTAGTGTGACATATGATCACCCACTCCGTAGGTACACCAGCCCAGGGCAAGTTCACTGAGATCGCCCGTTCCCAGAACGATGGCGTTTCTCATATTGGCGATGCGAAAGAGATGGGAGGTCCGGGTCCCCGCCTGGACGTTTTCGAAGGTAATATCGTAAATCTCTTTTCCTTCGGCAAAGGGGTGGCCGATATCCCTGAAGGTTGTCATGCAGCTGTCTTTTATGTCGATCTCGTTTGCTTCCACGCCGAGGGATTGCATTAACCGAAGGGCATTGGCGTAGGTCCTGTCCGATGTAGCAAAACCGGGCATCGTATAGGCCATTACATTCATCCGGGGAAGTCTCAACAGATCCATGGTATAGGCCGCAACAACGAGGGCATGTGAGGAATCGAGGCCGCCCGAAATACCGATGACAATGTTTTTGATGTTCGATGCAGTCAGACGTTTTGCCAGGCTGTGACTCTGGATATTGAAGACTTCGTAGCAGCGCTGCTCACGCTTTTTCTGGTCGACTGGTATGTAGGGGAATCGCGGGATCTCTCTCGTCAAGAGTAATTTTTTTTTTGGAACTTCAACGGGGAAGCTGATGGTCCTGAATCGTGAAATGGCCTCCCGGTGGGCCCGGGCATTTTTACCGAATCCGGTGAGGCGCATCCTGTCCTGAGCCAGTCGATCCAGATCCAGATCGCCATAGATGATTTGGGGTTTCCTTGAGAATCGCTCAGTTTCCGCCAGCAGCGAGCCATTCTCATAAATCATGGCGTGTCCGTCCCAGGCCAGATCGGTAGTCGATTCACCCGGTCCCGCCGCCGTGTAGAGATATGCCGCAAGTGAACGGGCCGACTGGTTTGATACGAGGTTGTGGCGGTATTCCGATTTTCCCACGGTTATATTTGATGCCGAAAGATTTCCCAGGACGGTCGCGCCGGCAAGGGCGGCAAAACTCGATGGGGGAATGGGGACCCAGAGGTCCTCGCAGATTTCGATGAATAGTTTGCAGTGTTTGATATTCTCGATTGCGAATATCAGGTCCGCACCGAAGGGAATGTCTTTCTGCCCACAGAGATCGATGGTATGGGAAAGCGCTTCTTCCGCCGCGTGGAACTGGCGTCCCTCGTAAAACTCGCGATAGTTGGGGAGATATGATTTTACGGCGACTCCCCGGATTTTGCCTTTATAAATAACGACGGCACAGTTAAAGAGGAGCGTATCCACCTGTAGCGGAGCGCCGACGACGGTGATGAGATTCAAGTCTTTCGTCTTCTCTACGATGTCTTCCAAGGCATCGAGAACACCGTTGAGAAGGGCCTCCTGATGGAAGAGGTCCTCGTTGGAATAGGCAGATATCCCCAGTTCGGGGAAGAGGGCAAGGATGGCGTCCTTATCCGCCGCCTCACGGGCCAGTTGCAACGTGCTTTGTGCATTGAAAGCCGGATCGGCCACCCTGACTTCAGGCAGGCAGAGGGCAACCTTTATAAATCCTTGATTATATAAATTAAAATATTCCATCTCATCTTAAATAGGGACAGCGCCCATTTTTCTTAATTCCTGTCGTTTTGTCACTCCCGCGCAGGCGGGAGTCCATAAGGACCTTAAATACTGGATTCCCGATCAAGCCGGGAATGACGTGGTGACGGAAAGTTGACTTTTTACTATGCCGCCATGTATTAACGAATGGAAATCTAAAACATAACTGCAACAATGTCAATGGAGATTGCGGTAAAGGGTCATGACATATTATTAATCCGGCAACAATATATGTCAAACCCGTCATTCCCGCGGAAGCGGGAATCCAGAAGTGACTTGGATACCGGACTAAGTCCGACATGACAGTTGATATGTTTAATTGCCGGAGTAATAATTGCGTTCTCACCCTGCCTGCGGTGTGATGATAACCTTGAGGCAGTCTCTTCCGGCACTTGCCGCGGCGAATCCCCTACCGATGTCTTCCAGGCCGAAGTGGTGTGTTATCATCTGCGACACATCTATATTTCCCGCGCGAATCAATTCCATGGCCTGCATGTTGTCTCTCGGTGCGGCGCCATAGCAGGTCTTGAATGTGATGTCATTCCTCCAGTAGGTATTAAAATCGACACCTATCTCTTCGCCCGGTTTCGGCACGGCGAAGAAAAGAACGGTACCCCCGCGGTCCACCGAATCGAGGGCCTGCCTGCATGCAGCAACCGATCCCGCGCAGATGATTACCTTGTCTGCCCGACGGCCGTTGACCATTTCCACAAAGGAGGGCACATCTTCTCCGGCATGGACAACGTATTCGGCTCCGAATTTTTGTGCCGCCGCGAGACGGTTTTCCAGCATATCCGTTGCCATAACACGCCCCGCTCCGAGTTTGCGTGCCAGTTGTATCATCAAAAGACCGATGATGCCGCATCCCAGTATGAGGAGACTGTCTCCCGGCGTGATGGCAATGGCCCTCATCCCCCTCACCGCCGTTGCCAGCGGTTCAATGAAAGTGCCTGCGTCGTATGAAATTTCCGCGGGAAGGATAAATGTTCCCGTATCGATGCTCCGTCCTTTCACCAGAAGATATTCGGAAAAGCCACCGGGGTCGAAGTTGTTTTCATTCTGAAAGACCCGGCAGGCTGTTTCATGTCCTGTCATACAGTAGTGGCACTCATTGCAGGGGACATGGTGTGTGGTGAATACTCGGTCTCCTTTTTTGAATTTTGTGATTTCACTTCCCACTTCAACGATTTCACCAGTCAATTCATGACCCAGTACCAGCGGGGCCTTTTGTATCCGGTACCACTCCATAATATCGCTGCCGCAGATACCACAGGCCATTACCTTTATGAGAATATCTCGAGCGCCGACTTCAGGTAAGGGGTATTCTTCCACTTCCACTTTGTTGTTTGAGTAATACATGCCTACGCGCATCGTGATAATTTCCTTTCATTAAGAGTAAATACTGTCTTACTGATTCTTCATGTCCTCTTTGCGGCCCAGGAAGAAATCATGGGCATGCTCCGGTTTTTCCCCCTCATGGACAATCCTTCGCACCGCTTCGATCATCGCGATGGGTGCCTCGGACTGGAAGATGTTCCGTCCCATATCGACACCGGCGGCACCCTCCTGAATGGCGTTGTGGGCCATTTTCAGTGCATCGAGTTCGGGTAACTTTGTTCCCCCTGCCATGACGATCGGCACGGGACAGGCGGCGACAACCTTGTCAAAATCCTTATCGACATAATATGTCTTTACATAGGTCGCGCCCAACTCGGCGAGAATTCTCGTTGCAAGCATCATATATCGGGCATCGCGCGTCATTTCCTTGCCCACGGCCGTCACACCCAGTGTCGCGATGCCGTAGCGGTTTCCCATATCAACGAGACGTGTCATATTATGAACCGACTGTGTCTCCATCTTGCCGCCGATAAAAACCTGGACTGCCGTTGCCGCGACATTAAGGCGGATCGCCTCTTCGATATCGATGGCAATCTGTTCATTTGAAAGTTCGCTCAGTATGCTGGGACCGCCGCTTGCCCGCAATACGATTCCCTTGTTAAAGGTCGGTGGTATGATGGTGCGAAGAATGCCGCGTGTCAGCATGAGCGTATCGGCATAGGGAAGCAGCGGCAGTATGTTGACATCTATTCGTTCCAGCCCCGCCGTGGGCCCCTGAAAGTACCCGTGATCGATGGCAAGCATGACCGTCTTGCCTGTCTCGGGATTAAAGATGTTTGAGAGGCGGTTTTTTAGTCCCCAATCGAGAGAATTGGAACCCTTCAGGAAAAAGGGTTCACTCCTGGCCGGCGTATCCACATAAAATTGTTTTTCCCTTTTCGAGTCATCGGCTTCTGGCATATATATACTCCTTTTAATATTGTTCAATAATAACAATTGTGTGAAAAATACAATCCTTTGTCACTCCCGCGCAGGGAGTCCATAAGTTACTGAAAGAACTGGATTTCCGATCAAGTCGGGAATGACAAGATAAAAGAAATGAAATCATCGATAATTTAAATTCAGCAGTTCCGGCATTTCTCATAGAGCTTCACGGCCTCTTCTCCCGCCTCTTTCATGTTTCTGCCCAGGGAGAGAAATCCGTGCCCCTTCATTATCAGAAAGGACTCATTCCCCAGGATATCGAGGACACTCTCTACCAGCGCTGCCGACGCCGGTTCTTCTTCTCTCTCTGTAACAGGAATATCCAGTTTCTCTCCATGCCTGAGAAGCAGATCGGAATGGCCATGAAATACGGCACCCACATCCTGCCTGTTCCGGTATATTTCAAAGTGCAACATACTTTCGGAAGAGGGCTCTTTTACACCGCTTACATGGGCCATTCCCTGAGTCAGGTCGCAGGAGTGAACCGTCACAAACATGTCGTCTGTCAGGTCGTCCTTCACCCGCAACTGGGAGGCCGTTATTATGAATGAATTTTTATTCTCTTTCAACCTGAAACTCAGGTTGCCCAGAGAACTGCCCAGGTACAGGGGGGTGAGTCCCAGTTGGTGGAACCTGATGCACCAATGTCGAAGCTCCGCGATTCTGTCGTCATGCGGAGTTGTTTTATCTCTGAATACAGTACGAAAGGTGACCCTCATAGCAGTCTTTCAACCCAGAAGCTGACTAATTTGCTGTTCGATATGGTTTTTTGGAAGCGCACCCACGAGCCTGTTGGCCAGTTTTCCCCCTTTGAAGAAAAGCATGGTGGGGATACTTCGTGTTTCATACCGTGATGCGATCCCGGGATTTTCATCGACATTGAGCTTTGCTATCTTTATCCGCCCCGCGTATTCGGATGCAATCTGATCGAGGATGGGGGCCACCATCTTGCATGGTCCGCACCAAGGCGCCCAGCAGTCCACCAGGACTATGCCGGGGAATGAAAGGACCTCATTCCCGAAGGTCCCATCCGTCACATTCACAGGATGGTCGGGCATGATCACTGGCGGAAGCGGATTGCGGCATTTCCCGCATATCGGTTTATCCTTCAGACGAGCCTCGGGGATACGATTTTTTGTCCCGCAAGCGGGACAGGTAATGATCATGGCATAACCTCCACTACTTTTTTAATCTGACTCTATAGAAAGTGTCCCCTCATATAGGCTACTCTCAAAACGCCCGCGGTTACATGCTTCATAATCATAACCCCATTTCCACAGTACGCCTACCAGGATTGCAGACACTTTAAATTTCTGCAACCGCATCCCCCCCCGCTTTTTGTATTCTTTGTCCGATCAAAAGCATCATAGCAATGTATTTGTTTCCACTTTCCCTTAGAATTTTGTTTCTTACAGCTGTGTACTGATATGCCCACTCTCCCTCCGAAATCGGCTCTGACTTCTTTGCCTTTTTTAAGCAGGTGATGAACATTCACATTGCCTGGGTAGCTTACCAGAAATCTGATGTCTTTTCCCGACACGTTTTTAAGACCGATACAGCCGGTGCAAAAAAGGCTCGCTTTACAGCTCAGGTGCCATCCATTGTCTTTCCATTCGCAGGCTTTCCCGGCCTGAGCCGGAGCGACATAAATGAAACAAGCCAATATAAAGACCATGGTGAGGCAAAAACTGAAAGTATTTTTTCTCTTTACCACGACGTTCATACTCATGTTGCTCCTCCTTCTAATGTTGGAATATATGGACATCCCAGATTAATTTTGTTTATTCTGTTATGACCTGAGCAGCAAACACATTCCCCGCCTGCAATGGGGTCAGCGAGTGAATGCAAAACAAGAAACTCCTTTCAGGTGCCTGTCGGTGTGAAGCGAAACAAAACACCGGCAGGCTGCATGCCCGATTATACAAGAGCGAACTTATGACGCAGGGTCCACTGTGATGGTCAGAAGCCCTGAAACGGTCTTATATTTCTTTACATTTCCCACATGGACGGAACCTTCCACCTTGACTTTCCAGGCACCGGCCTTCGGATTATTGACACTGCACTTGAAGGAATTCTTCCAGCTTGACTGGGACCACGTGGAGTTATTGGAAGAAGGTTTGTCCTTCCCCGGTGCGTAGAGTGAAAGGTTTACCATTTGCGTCTGCCGGCTGATTACCGCTTTTATTTGCTTTGCCTTTTCAGGGACGATGATCTCATAATATGCTGTTCCCCTGCTCGGGACAGTGAACCCATACTCCTGGACCAGAGGATATGATGCATGAATCATACTTTGAGTCGATGAAGTAGTCGATTCCGGTACGCCATCGACAGAGACAGTGAGGAGTCCTGAAACGGTCTTATATTTCTTTACATTTCCCACATGGACGGAACCCTGCACCTTGATCCTCCAGACACCGGCCTTCGGTTTATTGACACTGCACTTGAAGGAATTCTTCCAGCTTGATTGGGACCACGTAGAGTTCTTGGAAGAGGGTTTGTCCCTCCCCGGCGCATAGAGTGAGAGGTTTACCATTTGCGTTTGTTGGCTGATTACCGCTATTATCTGTTGTGCCTTTTCGGGGACGGTAATCTCGTAAAACGTTACTCCCCTGCTCGGGACAGTAAAGCGGTATTCCTTTGAAAATGCACCTGATTCGGTGGTTCCAAAGACAAAAGAACACATAACGATCAATAGCGTGATGAAACAAAATTTCCTCATAATCAACTCCCTCAAACTATAATGTTTATCCTTATAACAGGGACGGCTCCCTGTTCCCAACTTTCAGTCTGTTTCTTGGACAAGTGTGATACCATCGGTGTCGATGGTGATCAGCCTTTTTTTGTAGAGTGTGCCGATCGCCTTTTTAAAGGTTTTTTTACTTACCCCGAAGAGGGAGTAGATATTTTCGGGCGGGCTTTTATCGGTAACGGCAATCCTGCCGCCACGGTTTTGTATTGTTTCCAGAATGCCCTGGGAAATATCATCGATTTGCTTATAGCCTGATTGTTGCAGGCTTATGTCAATTTTGAGGTCTTCGCGTACTGTTTTTATGTAGCCTTTTAGCTGCCGGCCTATGGAAAGATTCTGAAAGACCTCGTTTTTATAGATCATGCCCCAATGGGCATTGTTAATAATCGCCTTATAACCAAGATCTGTTTTGCCACATATAATAAGATCTACCTCTTCGCCCTCATCATAGTCCGGTGGCTGCAAATCAAGAAATTTATCGAGCTTTGAAGATGCGGCGATGCGGTTGGATTTCTTATCGAGAAAGACAAAGACAACATATGACTTTCCTTCCTCCATTTTGACCTGCTGTTCTTTCATTGGAACAATCAGATCTTTTTGCACCCCCCAGTCCAGGTAGGTACCCGCCGATGAGTTTGACACCACCCGCAATCTGGCAAACTGGCCGACCATTGCATAGGGCCTCTGTGTCGTTGCCTGCAGACGCTCTTCCCTGTCTACATAAATAAAGACCTCGACCTCATCTCCCGGCTGGCAATTCTCAGGGGCATGCTTTTTCAAAAGGAGAATATCCCCCGACTCACCGCCATCGAGGAGGGTGCCATAGTCGAGCATTTTTTTTACTGTAAGCTTATTTATCCTGCCGATATCTACCATTTGCTTTCCTTTTGGAGCCTGCCCACTTTTGTTGCTATCAAAATATACACTCTCCCCAGACGTTCTCTAAATTTAAAATATTCCCCTATACGAGAACACTGCTAATGAGCTGATATCTTAACAAAAGCATAAGCCGATGGCAAGGGCGTTTCGGTGAGGTGTCAGGAGCGCGTAATATGTCCGGAGTTGTAGCACGTAATCTGTCCGGTTAGAATAGGCCATCGGGAGGTGGCGAATGAGACGGACAGAGATACTACAGGAGATCCGGGTTATGCGATT
>Ga0307990_1004039_pt1 | contig 10911 bp, 10 predicted proteins | sample EllFjometagen129_FD_203168 | JGI IMG/M metagenome (GOLD analysis project Ga0307990, IMG submission 203168) | Marine microbial communities from Ellis Fjord, Antarctic Ocean - #129 | ecosystem: Environmental > Aquatic > Marine > Unclassified | place: Southern Ocean | collected 2014-10-08
TCCGACGTAAAAAGAAAATTCCGCATCATAAATATATATACCTCCTAAAAAAATACCGGCTTTCACCGGCAAATCCGAGAAATTAATTTTTTTGGCGGAGAGGGTGGGATTCGAACCCACGGTACACCTTTCAGCATACACTCACTTAGCAGGCGAGCACCTTCGGCCTCTCGGTCACCTCTCCGTATTGATATTTTTTTGGCGGAGGGAGTAGGATTCGAACCCACGGTACCTCTCGGCACAACGGTTTTCAAGACCGCCGCCTTCAACCACTCGGCCATCCCTCCAGGCAGAGATCTATCATTAGACAATTGTTAAGCACATATAAATTACTGATGGCAGTAAACACTGTCAAGAAACGATTCCAGAGACTATATATTTAATCTGCCTAAAATACAAACTTTAAAAATCCCTATTCAGGTTGAAGGCTGAAGGCTGAAATATTTCAACCATCTCGCAACGATCGAATGCCCTAAGTTCCGTCCCTAAAAGCCCTCTACCTTCAGTCTATCCACCTGAATAGTTACAAATATATGAACATTTTCTCTTGACAAAAAGAAAATAAATGGAATAACTGAATGAACATACATTCATTAAAATCCATATTGCACCTGCCTATGAAAACCGCAGATAAACATGATAAAATAGTACAAGCTGCCATTCGGGTGTTTGCCCATAATGGCTTCTTCGATTCTCGCATAGCAGAAATAGCCAAAGAAGCCAATGTGGCTGATGGTACTATTTATCTTTATTTCAACAATAAGTATGATATTCTCATCACTATATTTGAAGAGGAAATGGGCAAAATTATTGCCAGGGTGAAGCAGGAAATCGCTCCACTTGATGACCCACGGGAAAAGTTGGAGCGCTTTGCCTATCTCCACTTGATCCTGGTGCAAGAAGATAGAGACCTGGCAGAATTAATACAGGTAGAGCTGCGTCAAAGCAGCAAGTTTATGAAGGAGTATCGCAACAAAAGATTTGCCGAATATGTCAACATCATCTCAAGTATAGTACGCCAAGGTCAGGCCCAGGAAATCTTTCTACCAGAAGTGATGCCCGGAATATTCAAAAGGGCCTTTTTCGGGGCACTGGATGAAATGTCCAGGTTCTGGGTGCTTTCTTACAAGAAAAAATACAGTGTCGCCACAGCCGCAAAGCAAATAAGTGATTATTTCCTCCAGGGGATCCTTGTCAAAGAGGCCTGCGAGGCAGTGCCTCCTCCGAATAATCTAGCAAGACGTTCCGGAACGCGAAAGAAAAATACATAGATCCAGGCCCTTCCAAGCACATAAAGGTACAATTATGACGAAGCAACCAGGAAAAATATCCGAACTGTACAAAACAGAGGACTGCTGGGCTATTTGGTTGGGTTTGTTGATTATTTTTGTGGCCATGGCCTTTTTTTGGAGTGGAACCACAATCAAAGAGATCGCCATAACACCTGGAAAGTGGTCAGATCTTGCCGGGTTGTGGTCTGACCTTGTCAAACATTTTGTGCCTTATCTCATTATCTTTCTCGGCTTTGGTCTGGTTTTTACCATCAGTATGGCAGTCATGGGCCATAACATAAAAGAATATATCTCAGGTTATACCATTATATTCCTGGGCTCACTGGCCATTTTCTATCTGGCCTCATCAAAAATGATGAAGGATGCACACCTGGGAGCGCCATTGCTTGCCCTGATTATTGGATTGATCATAGGTAATCTCAAGAAGATGCCCAGATGGTTCCACACCTCAATGAGGACTGAATACTATATAAAGACAGGGATTGTCCTCCTTGGCGCCACCTTACCTTTTACCCTCATCATCACAGCCGGCCCAATTGCCTTTGTCCAGGCAACCATCATCTCTATAACTACCTGGTTAACCATCTATCTGGCCGCCACCAAACTCTTTGGCCTGGAGCCAAGATTCGGGGCCGTCCTGGGGACCGGCGGCGCAGTATGCGGTGTATCCGCAGCAATTGCTGTTGGCGGGGCAGTCAAGGCAAAAAAGGATCATATTGCCATTACTATCGGCATTGTCTCTATCTGGGCTATAGTCATGATCTTATCCCTGGTGGTGATCACAAAAATAATGATTCCTCCACCGGACAAGTTGGCAATCACACCGGATACCATAGGAACCATAACTCCAGGGGAAGCCGGGGCATGGGTAGGGACCTCTGAGTTTGCAGATGCAGCCGGATTTGCAGTAGTTGCAGAAATAGCTAGTGAATATGGAGAATCTGCCATCCATACCTTCACCCTGATGAAGGTAATCGGCCGGGATATCTGGGTGGGCATATGGGCATTTGTCCTTTCAATTGTTTCAGTCATATTTTGGGAAGAAAAAAAGGGACAGAGGGCTGTCAGGCCTGGAGTAATATGGGAAAGATTCCCTAAATTCGTGCTGGGTTTCTTCGCAGCCTCAATCATTATCAGCATTATCGCCGCATCCGGGCCGAAACTTTATTTAGGAAAGGCAAAGCTACAAGGTGTCCTCAAGACCCATGTAACAAAGGAAGCCTATAGTGCCAATTTTTCAGACTATAAGGTGCCAACCGAATTAGCGGATAAGTTTGCCATGCCTCCTGAACAGGGAGTTATTACCTTTCAGGGCAAAATGTCTTTTGACGAGCTGGATATGTTATTGGCATCTGCAACAACTAAAGACCAAAAAGCAGCATTAAAACAGTTATATTACAAATCTGACTGGTTCGAGAGCGTCCTTAAATCAAAGGCCATCGCTCCTATCAAGAAGTTGCGCTCCTGGTGCTTTGTGTTCTGTTTTCTGTGTATCGGTCTTTCCACACGAGTTAAAGACCTGCTCGTATTCGGCATGAAACCGTTCTGGGCCTTTACAATAGGTGTTATGGTCAATGTGCCGCTGGGATTCATACTCTCTACTTATGTGTTTGCAGAATACTGGAAGGCCATCAGGTAGTTGAACTTTTTTCTTTTGGCTTGACACCTTACCCGATTCACCCTATTTTTAGATAGTTAAAAAGCGAATCATATCAGTAAGAGTAAACACTGCGGAGATTCTCAGGGAGGATTTCCGCTTTATTTTTTTACAGTGGAGAAATCTATGGAAAACATACCCAATGCCTCCAGCCCGCAAGATTGCACGGCCTTTATTTTCGAGAACACCGGGCAGAAGGTTGAACCTAAAACAGCCGCGAAGCTATGGCCCAAAATAATACAACATAAATGGGTGCTTTCCGAAAAACTGGGCCGGGATGTAGGGATAAAGGTGGCCTGCCTGGATTTTATCGATAATATCGAGCTCCTGCATCAAGATCTTCACGATGCACAAAGAATTCAGCTTCTCAAGGCGCTGGGGGCACAGATGATCGATCAATCAATCTGGGACACCATATCCGAGACTCAGCCGCCAAAGCAGATCGTGAATAGAAGAATCATACTTCCACTGACAGCGATAGAACTTGCACGCAAACACGCAGTTATACCGCCCCGCACCATCATCTTTTTCGGTCCGCCCGGTACGGGCAAGACCCACTTTGTCCGGGCCATATCAGGTATACTTCAGTGGTGGTATATCGAGGTCAGTCCCAGCACCTTGATGGCCGATGGAGAAGATCGCCTCGGTGCGAATCTAAAAACCTTGATAGAAAAGGTCTGCAATCTCGACGAAGTGGTCCTGTTTATAGACGAATTTGAGGAAATAGCAGGCAGCCGGGATCACGCCTCCCGCATCGACAAATCAATTACAAATGAGTTCCTTAAACAGGTACCCCTGGTGAAAAGACGGAAGAGAAAAAATTTACTGGTATGCGCGACTAATTATATCCGGCAACTGGACGCAGCCTTATTACGACCTGGCCGTTTTGATTGCATCATTCCGGTCGGAGGATTGGATGATCAAGGCCGTCGAACTATTTTCGAGTACTATCTGCGCGATACCAGTCGGGGCGATGTGGATGTGGATAAGATCATCTCCATGATTGCTCTCTTCACACCTGCGGATATAGAGTACCTCTTTCAAAAGGTCAGGCAACTTGCCTTTGAGAGAGAATACGTCAAAGAAGAAGATTACCGCGTGACAACAGAGACATTCCTGGAAATGATTCCTAAGGTTCCGCCTACACTCACTGATGAAATCATCGAGGATTTCAAACAGGACTGTGCAAATTATACCAGGTATTGATTCCTATCACTTGGACCTAAATTGAGCTAATTAGCCTTCAAACAACGCCTCACGGCATTGCCCTTGCCTTCGGTTAGTAGTTTATGCTAAGCAGTAGTTTCAGCTACAGAGAATTTACACCTCATAAGCTCGTGCCCATGACGGGCGTACACAAAACGTTCGAGGTGACGCCTGACAGCGTGTATCAACGCAGACGAACCGGCGCAGTCATTGAGGAGATTGCAATGGCTGTAGCCCTATTACATGACAATCTCACACACAGAGTATAGGAGGTCAAAATGTTACAGCGAAAATTATTAATGTTGGTGTTGATGAGCGTATTGGTGGTTCCAGCGAGTCTTGCGTTGGCTGCGGACCAGGAACGTACGCAACAACAAATTCAATCTCAAATGCAAGAACAGGTATACGGGAGTCAGTTGATGACACCGCAGGAGCGAGCCGAGTATCACGCCAATATGCGCGCTGCGAAGACCGAAGAAAAGTGTAAGCAAATCCGTAATGAGCACCACGAACGTATGAAAGAACGCGCTAAGAAACTTAATGTGGTACTGCCGGACAAGCCACCAAATCATGGTATGGGGCGCGGCATGGGATCCGGTGCCGGCATGGGGCCACGAGGTGGTGGCATGGGACCCGGTGGTGGTCGCAATCGCTGATTCACCTCAGCGCCTATAATAGGATTGAGACGACCTGAAAGGTCGTTTCAATGCCCGGCCACCACATGCACCAGCCCATGGCTATCGTCACAAGCACAAACACGGTGTTGTGCTAAAATATGACACGGGTCTTGATGTTTACGTAGTTATTGAACTCCCAGGAACCTACTATCATGATGGATTGTATATCCGTCTGTCCTCAAATAGAAAGTGGGAAGTTTCCTCCCGCTTAAATGGTCCGTGGCGCATCGCAGCGAAAGGTGAGGTTCCTCCAAAACTCAAGAAATCGAAGGATAAAGGTCATCCGGGTAAAGGGAAGGGAAAGAAATGAAAGATATTAGATCAATCAGCCCAAGCACACAAATTTGCGCTGTTATTGGTAATCCGATTGCGCACAGTCTTTCACCGGCAATTCACAATGCCGCTTTTGCGGAACTGGATCTGGATTTTGTTTATGTGGCTTGCCGGGTCGAGGATGTAAAAAATGCATTGGCGGGCATGCGGGCGTTAAATAACTTCCGAGGCATGAGCGTCACTATTCCGCATAAAATTGAAATAATGAAATATGTGGATGAAATAGCAGAGGTAGACCGCTCAATCGGTTCGATTAATACGGTTATTAATGATCAGGGCAAATTGCACGGGTTTGGCACGGATGGGCCAGGTGCGTTAAAGGCCATTGTTGATGCCGGAGTAAAAATTGACGGTAAAAATATCTTAATGTTGGGCTCAGGCGGTGTGGCGAGGGCGATTTCCTTTACCCTTGCTCGGAATGCCAAGCTGGGGGAACTGTCAATTTTGGATGTTAGTGAAAATATGCTTCAGCAGTTGACGGCTGATTTAAGGACCGGCACCGATGCTATTATCAAATCCGAATTGCTTACCGAGAGCTCTCTTTCCGCAGCGATGGAGAACGCTGATATAATCATCCACTGTACGCCTGTCGGCATGCATCCAAACGAAAATGCCTCCCTGATTCCTGCCGAGTTTTTTAGACCTGAGCAGGTTATCTTTGATGTTGTATATACGCCCCTTGAAACCAAACTGCTTGCCGAGGCCAAGTCTCGCGGCCTTAAAACAGTTTCCGGAGTCGATATGTTTATCAACCAGGCGGTCTTGCAATTTGAACGTTTTACAGGCGTTGATGCACCTATCGAGGTTATGCGCCGGGTAGTAATGGAGCATTTGGGATCATGAATATAGTGCTGATCGGATATCGCGGTACAGGAAAAAGTGTAGTGGGAGAACTCCTTGCCGCGCGTCTCCGGATGCAGTGTATCGGTATGGATGCAGAAATAGTTAAAAGGGCAGGTATTTCAATTCCGGAAATTGTGGAAAAATACGGTTGGCAGAAATTTCGAGATATAGAGTCTGAAGAGGCCCGAAAATTGGCAGGGCTTGATAATATTGTGATTGATACCGGTGGCGGGATTATTGAACGTCCTGAAAATATTGAGGCACTAAAAACAAACTCCTGCATATTTTGGCTGAAGGCCTCCGTGGACACGATCGTCTCGCGAATTCAAGGAGACAGTGAACGGCCAGCCTTGACCGCTGGAAAAACTTTTACTGAAGAGGTGACAGAAGTCTTAGAACGAAGAATTCCAAAATACAAAAGCTCCGCTCAATTCGAAATTGCTACAGACGAATTAACTTCGGAGCAAGTCACAGACAGGGTTATTGAAATCTGGCGACAGGTTAGCTCATAGAAAAAAAATATCCATTCCCTCCACTGCTCAGGAATAAATTGGGACCACAGAAAATCGTAAAAGATGGTGTCTCATTGGCAGGAATATCCGTATAGCAAGATGGCAGATTCCCTATTTCAGCTCGTATCCACGCTCCTGCCTGGATACGCATAATCATGCGTATCTGATTTTACTCATGAGTAAAATCGTGTTATGATGATTTTGTCATGAAAAAAATATATGAGCGGTACATAAAGAAAGCGGTTGAGGAAGACCTGAAGTCAACCATGGTTTTTATAGGCGGACCAAGGCAGGCGGGTAAGACCACATTTGCATTGAACTTTCTGCCTGAACCCGGTGAAAAACACCCCGCCTACCTGAACTGGGATAATCCTGGCGCAAGATCATCATTGCTTAAAGGAGAACTGCCTGCAAACCAGAACTGCATTATATTGGACGAAATACATAAATTCGCAAGATGGCGGAATCTGGTTAAAGGATTTTACGACACAAACAGGTCTGAAATATCATTTATTATTACAGGATCGGCAAGACTCGATTATTACAGCAAGGGCGGTGATTCTTTACAGGGCAGATACCATTATTACCGGCTTCATCCTTTTTCTCCGCGAGAACTCAACCCGATCCCCACAAAAGATGATATTCAGAGATTATTAAAATTCGGAGGATTTCCCGAACCATGTCTGAGAGGCGAAGAAAAATTCTGGAGGAGATGGCAAAGAGAGAGACTCCAGCGGGTAATATATGAAGATATCAGAGATCTTGAGAACATCAAAGAGATAAGTCTGCTTGAACTGCTTGCAGATGAACTTCCAGGAAGAATCGCCTCTCCTCTTTCAGTGAAAAATCTGAAAGAGCTTCTTGATGTTGCACATGAAACCGTGGAACGGTGGCTTAAGATATTTGAAAGGATGTATTACTGCTTTCGTATTTCGCCATACGGCCCGCCAAAAACAAGAGCGGTTAAAAAGGAAAGAAAACTCTATTTATGGGACTGGTCCATTGTTCCTGATCATGGCGCGAGATTTGAAAATTTCATTGCGTCACAACTTTTAAAATATTGTCATTTTATTGAAGATACAGAAGGTTTTCGCATGGAGCTTCGTTTTCTGCGGGATACGGACAAGCGGGAAATAGATTTTGTTGTGCTGAAAGAAGGGTCTCCTCTCTTTGCTGTGGAATGCAAAGCCGGAGATAAAAATATAGCCCCCTCCATCTACTATTTTATGGAGAGAACGCCGATCCCAAAATTTTATCAGGTGCATGGAGGCGACCGGGATTATGAAAAAAATAACGTAAGAGTCATTCCTGTTCACAGATTCTGCCAGGAACTTGATTTGCCGTAAAGCGATCCGGCCTGTTTGGAGAACAAGCTCTACGGAGGGACGGTGAATTGTAGGAGCCGTTCCCCCGAACGGCCCGATAAATGAGAAGGATAAATAAGAAAAACGGCGTAAAGCATTCAAGAAGATTGGAAGGTTACCTGGACCGCCTCATACCGGACGAGTTCAAGAAAAAGCTCAAACCCGCCGAGATATTTATCCTCCTCTATGCTGTGTATCTCCATGACATAGGCTACAGGAATAAATAAGGCAAGATAGAATCCTACGATCATCCCTTACGAAACAAAAAATATATATTAAAAGATCCCAAGAAATACCTCTTTGACCAATTTCCTTCTATAGGAAGAGGAAAAAGCGCCATTAGCAGCCCAGGCGGTCGAAAATCTTGACCATAAAGATATCCAGTTTTTTGAAATAAATTCTTCTACAATGTGACATGGAGGAAAGATGGTTGATGCTGTATTGAAAAATTTACCAAAAGAGTGGAATGGGGTTATAATTATGGACTGGAGCAATGGGTTTTGGGATAAAATGAAAAAAAAGCATAATAATTTAGTTGAAAAACTAATGAAATCAAAAAAGCCGGACAATAAATCACTCAAGCTGACCCATCCCCGCAGTGTTGTCATGGGCAACTTAGTTTTTCATTATAATGAATTTCACATAAAATGAAAAGTGAGTATGATTTTATAGCAAAGATATATGATCCTGTTCTTTACTTAGTTCTTAAGCCCATAAGAATTGCAGCAATGAATGTGCTTTTGAAATACAAAGAAAAATCAATTCTAGACTTATGTTGTGGCACTGGTAATCAGCTTAAATTACTATCAAGAAACGGATTTAAAGATCTTCATTGTCTCGATATATCCAACCCAATGTTAGAAATAGCAAGAAAAAATGATTCCAGGATAAAGATTTATAATGAAGATGCAACAAAAACAAATTTTGAAAATGAATCATTTGACATAGTACTTATCAGTTTTGCGTTACACGAAAAAGATAGAAGTACTCAAGAAAGTTTTATAAAAGAAGCACATAGGCTTATAAAAAAAGATGGCTTTATACTTATCGTTGATTATAATTTTGATAATAAAACAGCTAAATTGGTCAAAATAGGAATAAATATAATTGAAAGAATAGCAGGAAAAGAACATTATAATAACTTTAAAGGCTACATACAGAACAATGGGTTGTTAAGTTTAATAAACAAAGATAAATTTAAACTTGTTAAAGCCCATAAAAGATTATTTAATGGAGTCATCATGTCAATGTATCAAAAGACGACGACAAATCGTTACACCTGATCCGCCATAAGCGGACAGGTGAACTCCACCGTTCTTCGCCCAACAAATGATTAACATTGCTACAAAACCAGATGAGTAACGAGAAACCAAAACATACGGTGAATGAATATGAGAAAAGAGTATGATTTTTCGTAAGCGTTCACAGGGCACCGCATCTGCTTTGTTGTCGGGCACTTGAAGTACAGGAAGTACGTCTGCGTACCCTCCGCCTCGCATCTGCAGCACCCTGTGAACGCTTACAGTTCGGTGGTGCGGTAAAACGGGCGTTGTAACTCCGTGAACGGTTATGATTTTTCAAAAGGTGAAAGAGGCAAGTTTTATCGCTCAGATATGAAACTGAACATTCCCATTTATCTTGACAAGGAAGTTTCAGCCTTTGTAGAGAAACTCGCTTCGAAGAAGGGGATTGATCGATCACTCAGTAGTGAACGAACTTCTTAAGGGCAACATAAGACTCGCCGAGGCAATGGAATAAATCGCCTGCGGCGAACCAAGGCATGTGGACCTGAGGGACATATTTGCAATTCTTTTTGCCAGATTTATGTCGTCATGTATAATTAGAAATAATACCCAACGGGTTCACCCTGTTGAATCCCCAAAGGGGGCAGCGAAGCTGCATTCAACAGGGTGAAAGTTTGTAATAGCAAACATCCTGCTTGTCAGGGCGGCAGACCGATAATCATTAAACTAATAGCTAACTGCTAAAGGCTAATCGCTCAAGCTACCCCATTCCCGCCATGTTGTCATAGGCAGCCTAGTTTTTTGTTATGTGCTTGATATTTGCTTTCAATATTTAAATTCAAGGTCATCTGAATGCTTAAATCATATCTGAAAAAGATTTTTGAGACCGCAAATCAAGGTGATGCCAGAGAGGAAAGTTATTATTCGACCCTTGAGGCATTCTTGAAAGAAGTAGCCCAATCCTTCGGTAAACGAAAAATTCACATTACAACACTCCCCAAAGCCACTGAGGCTGGCAATCCTGATTTCCGGATCTGGGATGGAAAGCAGCATATTGTAGGATATATAGAGGCCAAAGCCCCAACAATCGAAAATTTAGATTTGATAGAACATTCAGAACAGCTAAAGAGGTACAGAAACACATTCCCCAACCTGATATTAACCAATTTTTTCGAGTTCCGGCTTTATCGAAACGGCATTCTTGTCAACAAAGTCTTAATCGCCAGACCTTTTATCGTACATAAGATCAAAACGGTTCCGCCTGTTGAAAAAGAACCTGATTTTATAAAGCTTATTGAAGAGTTTTATTCTTTTTCTCTGCCTAAAGTTTACAATGCAAAAGATCTGGCAATAGAGCTGGCCAAACGCACGTCCTTTTTAAAGGATGAGGTAATCGCCGAAGAACTGGCAGAGGAAGAAAAAACCGGCAAAGGCTTTATCCTTGGCTTTTATGAAGCATTCAGGCAGTTTTTAATCAGCGGGCTTTCAAAAGAGGACTTTGCCGATCTCTATTCCCAAACAATCACTTATGGTCTGTTTGCCGCCCGCATGCGGGCAAAAAACGGTTTCAACAGAAAACTCGCTTATGACAATATTCCCCGCACTATTGGCATATTAAGAGATGTTTTCCGGTTTGTATCACTCGAAGACGTTCCGGCTTCAACGCTCATCAAAACTAACCCATCTGTGCTCATTTAAATTAACCCATCATATGCGCACCTGTTTCTATGCACTGATGTAATAGAAGGGAGGCTTTCCAGTGAGGAGATGGAGCGGTTGATGA
>Ga0307990_1004041_pt1 | contig 10910 bp, 9 predicted proteins | sample EllFjometagen129_FD_203168 | JGI IMG/M metagenome (GOLD analysis project Ga0307990, IMG submission 203168) | Marine microbial communities from Ellis Fjord, Antarctic Ocean - #129 | ecosystem: Environmental > Aquatic > Marine > Unclassified | place: Southern Ocean | collected 2014-10-08
CCGCTTTTCCTGGAGGACAAAGCTATTCTCAGCAGTGGTGGTCTAAATTTAGCAAAGAGTTGATAACTGGTCCAGTATTAGCTTTTTTTGTATGGTTATCTTTTGTTTCAATGACCTATACTTCTAGTGGTCACGAGGTTTTGGGTATGCAAGAATTAGATGATGAGGGTAATCAAATAACAGAAAATGCCCCTGATACAGGAATTTCTCAAGCAGGTACAAGAGATGTTTTTGTGAGATTTATTATAGCTATTGGAATGCTTGTTGGTGGTATGATGATGGCTCAGCAAATGGGAGGCTCAGCTGGGCAAATGGCTGGAAAAGGTATGGGAGCCTTGCAGAGCGGACAAAGATCTATAACTAATGCTGGCAAGAGAAAGATGCAGAAGCTTGGTGAATCAGCTAAGTATGGAAAAGATAGATTAGTTTCTAAAGCCTCAGCAGCAACGGGTATACAACTTAGTTCATCAGAGAGAGCCTTGGCTAAGAAAAATAGGCGAGAAGGTAAATTAACAGCTGGTAGAGTGGCGGCTAATAAGAGCATTGCTACTAAAGCTGAAAAGGGTGGGTTAATGGGAAATGTAGCTTTAGCCAGTTCAGGGCATAAAGGAGCTTTTCAAATGATGAGGTTTGGTCAGGCTAAAAGAACTAAGCAAGCCTATCAAGCTAAACAAGAAATTGCTAGCACTCAAGAAAGAATTTCTCATATTCAAGATGAAAAAGATACTCGCGCAAGTAAACAAAAAAGAGTTGCTCAGTTAAGTTCTACAGAGTCTCAAGCCGGAAAGAGAGTTTTTGAAATTGATAACGCAATAGATAAGGAAGTCCAGGCTGGTAGAGGTGATAGTAAAAAAGTAGAGGAGCTTAAGGCTGAGAGAGAAGAGCAGGTAAGAACAAAAGAAGAATCAAAAACTGAACAAAAGAAATTGAATAAAGATTTAAAGAAAAAACCAACATATTCAGAAGAAGAGCTGGGCAGTTTATCAAGCAGAAAGAAAGCAGCTGAGGATACTTTAGAGAAAGCTCAAAGTAAAAGCACTATTAATATGGGCTATCAAAAAAGGTCAGCTCAAAATGAAGAAGATAGAAAAGCGAATGAAAGTATTGCGCATATTGATAATGCCTCTGAATTAGTTCAGGCTGTTAAAGATGGTTTGCGTTCCGGTAATCAATCGCAGGTAAGAGTTGCTTCTAAAAAATTAGCTAAAAATGGTGATTATAATGTTTTAAATAAAGCTCTTAAGCTGGGTAGTGGTCAAGAAGGCATGACTGGTTTAGCTAAACAATTACAAGAAAAAGGTAATTTTTCTCAGCAAGACTCTTTATCTCTGGTTTCAGATATCGGGGGATTAGCTAAAAATAATGGTCAATTATCTCCTTATGGTGCAGTTACTATGGAAAATGGCATGTGGCGTGAATCTAGTAAAACAGAAAAAGAGGTGGCAAGCTATAGAAGTCTATCTGGATCAAGTATTGAAAATATAGTCAGAAGATCAGATGCCTCAGCTTTGGGTTCCTATAAATCAGATGTTAACTCCACGGCAAACTGGCAAATAGATGGTTCAGCTGTAGCAGTACTTCAAACGAATCAGAGTCAGTTTGTAGCAGCCTTAAATAAATTTGGTAATCCAGAAATTGTTTCTCATTTAAGCACTCCAGTTAATATAAAAATATTACAAGATAACAACTTAGGAGATATAGCTGAGCAGGTACAAAAAATGGCTAATCAGAGACAGGATAAAAATAGTGCCGACAATATTGAAGATATGGTTAGAAATATAGTTATTAACCCTTAATAAATTACTATGGAATATAATATTTCACAATTAAATAAGCTTATAGACAGCATCTCTCTTGAAGGAAATAGCAGAGTAGCTTACGATTTGTATAAAAAAATTGATAGTTTTTTAGTAAAAAATAAAAATCTAAAAAAAGATGATGATATTAAATATAGAAAACTAGAAAGATTAAAGAAAAAATGTCAGTTCCTAGCTTTAAATCATTTTGAAAATTGGCAAGAAATATATACTCTTATTGAAGAAAGTTTTGCTTTAGTTTTTACTCTACCAAGCTATAACTTTTGGAATAAATTAAAAAATAATCTTATTTATATCGGAGACATAGAGGAGAGAGATAAGGTCAAAGATAATTTAAGAAAAGCTTTATCACATTGTAGCGATAAGATTATAAACAGCAGTGATTACAAACAAGATGTTATTGAAAAAGTATCTGAGTGGATTAAAGACTTTGTGGTTAATTTTGGACCAGACAAAGAAATAGATAAAGTTAAAAAAGCTGAATATTTAAATAATAGTTCTAATTTAAAAAAAATTAATAATCAGGACAAGGAAAAAGTTGTTGCCTTGTTAAACTTTTATGAGATTTTAGGCTTGTCTTCGGCTTCACCCTTAGGCATGGAAGAGACAGCAGTTTTCTCTATAGATAATAAGCCATATATTTTAAGTCGCCGAGGCTTAGAGGACTTGAGTCATTTGATAAGTAAAATAGAAAAAGTAAAAATGCCTCAGGAGAGCTCTTTATCAATGTTTACTGACGATGATGATTATAAGGTTAAATCCTCTGAAGAAAAAAATAAAAAAATAAAAGATTTACAAAAACTATCTTTAGATTATGGCTTAAATAGTTTGGAGTTTAAAGCTCTTCAAGAAGAAATTAATAACTTACGTAAGAAGTAGTAAATTTGAATGTATAGTTCTTCTTTGTTTTTATTTTAATTAGCTGATATATCTGCTAATTTTTCTTTTATTATCAACGTCTTTGATAGACTTTAAAAATATGCTAAAATATAGATAATGATTATAGATTAGTAAAGAATTTAATTTGCCTATTATTTATTTTATGTTTGATTACTTGCATCAATTTAATAATTTATCTAAAGATTTGCGAGATAAAATATCTTCTTCCAGTGTTATGTCAGCTATATCTGCTTTAGAGATAAAATATAAGGTAGAGTTAGCAGCTTTTGTTATGAAAGTGATGATAAAGAAATACTCGGCTAATAAGCTAGCCTTTCCTTTAATGTCTGATCTAAAAATGAGTTCAGATAATGCTAGATTATTGGAGAAAGAATTATTGGAAAAAGTTTTTTTTGTGGTAAAAGATTATTTACAAATAAGCGAAGTAGCTGATGTCAATGGAAAAAAAGAAGATGAAGGTAGTGATAATAAATTAGTAAATAGGGTTGTTATAGGTGAAAAAGAAATAAAAAAAAATCTTGAAACTAAGGTAAATGAAGAAGAGGTTAAAAAGAAATTATTTTTTCAAAAACAAAAAAAAATATCTGTAATTGAAGAGTCGGAAGATAGACTGCTTATAGAAAGTAAAAAAACAGAAAAATTAGATAAGCCTGATAGAGAAATAAATAATAATTCCTTAAATAAAGAAGTCTCTAATTATCTGAAAGAAACAAGTAAGCAAGAAAAAGCTGACTCTGTGGTTAGTAAAAAAATGGAAGAAAATAAAGATATAGAGTTAGTAAGTAAACATAATTTATCAATTGATAAACAGGTTAAAGAAGTAATAATAGCCAGTTCAATAAGTTTAAGTAGTACTTATTTGGAAGATAGGTTGTCTATGGCACTGAAAACATATATTAAAGGAGTTAGAGATAAGGTTAGTACAAGAAGTGCTTTGGTTAGAGGTATTTCTGAGGGAGGAATAGGCTTAGATAATGTCAGTGTAGACAAACTTTTTAAAAATATAAGTCATCTAAAGTCAGAAAAACAAGAAAGTCCTGTTATGACAAAACCTCCTATATCATCATCTTTAGAAAAAAAACAAGTTGAAGAGAGACTGAAAAATATTAATGATAGTTATGATTTAAAAAAGTCTATAGAAAATAAGAAGGAATCTGACAATATAGCGAAAAAGAAGGAAAATCCTTTTCCGATTAAAAAAGATGAGAAAGAAATCAAAGAAGATAATTTAACAAATTTATCTACAAATATAGAGAGGGTGGAAATTAAAACCATAGAAGAAGAAAAATCTGATATTTTAAAGGTTCCTGCAACTAAAGATAAAGATAAAGAAAATGAAGAGGCTAAAGATCAAAAAAGAAATTTATTTCATTTTTCAAAGAAAAATAAACAAGTTGACATAGCAGAAGGAGGAGATAAAAGTTTAAAACTAGATAATTTACCTAAGGAGAGGCAAATAGTTCACAATGAAACTAAACCGTTGGTAAATAATTCTTTTACACCACAAACGGAGAGAAATAAATTTCAACCAAAGTTAAATCCTAGTAAGCCTAGATTAGATGATATTAGGATGGTAAATAAAATAATGGATCCAGTTGATGAATTGAGGTATATAGATATAGTTAATTTTAGAAGATTAGGCAAGACCCCAGATGAGGCTATTTCTAAGATAAAGATCAAGTTTAATTTATTAGAAAAAAGCTCTTACGAAAAGATGATTCTAGGTATAGAGGCTTGGCGACAAAATCCTTTAAATCAACTTTATAGAGATATAACTATTGAAAGTATAAATCAAGGAAAACCTATACCAGAGATTATAAAGCAAAGAGAAGTAGAAAAAAAAGATATACTTTCAGTAGAGGAATTTAAAACTTTAATAAATTTTAATCGAGAGATAACTTTTTAAAAATTATGTTACAGTTTACCGTTCCACAATTTATTGATGTAGAGTCGACTATTATAGGACCAATTACTATTAGACAGTTTTTGATTATAGTAGTTGGAGGAATTATAGTTGGGGCTAGTTATAAGATATTTGATTTTTCTTTATTTATAGCCATTACTATAGTAACAGGAATATTAGTACTTCTTTTTGGTTTCTACAAAATAAATGGTCGTCCTTTACATTATTTTTGTTTAAATGTTGTTCAAACCCTTAAAAAACCAAGTCTAAGAGTTTGGAATAATAAAGCTATAGATAATATTGATATGAAAGTAGAGAATATTGGTTTTAAGGATATTATTCCAGAAAAAGAAGCTTATGAAAATTCTCGATTAGCAGAACTTTCTTTAGTTGTTGATACTCAAGGAAAATATAAACAACTAGATGAAGTTGAAGATATACAAATTGAACCTAATTAATTTTTATGGCAGAAGACAAAGAGCAAACAACTACTCATAGTAGTAAAATAAAGACTTCTACTCAGGAATATTTAGATATTGCTGAGATTAAAGATGATACTGTAATTATGAAAGATGGTACTATTAGAGCGGTTTTACTTGCTTCAAGTATTAATTTTGCTTTAAAAAGTGAGGATGAACAAAATGCTATAATCTCTTCTTATATAAGATTTTTAAATGGTTTAGATTTTATTTTGCAAATAGTAATTCAATCTAGGGAATTAAATATTAATGGTTATTTAGAATATTTAAAACAAAGAGAGAAAGAACAGACAAATAAGCTATTAAAGATTCAGACAGCTGAATATATTGAATATATTGGTGAACTTACTTCAATGGGTAAAATTATGAATAAACGTTTTTATTTAATTGTTCCCTATAATCCTTTAAGCGATAAACATAAAAAATTTTTTTCCATGTTAAAAGAAGCTTTAAAGCCAGTGAGTTCATTGAAGTTACAAGAAAAAAAGTTTCAAAGGTATAAGGAAGCACTAGAGAGACGGATAGATACGGTAATGACAGGATTATCATCTATGAGTATACAAACCGTACAGCTTGATACGCAAAGTTTAATTGAACTTTATTATAAAACATACAATCCTGATACTGCTAAAAATCAAGACTTAGTAAAGATGGAGAAATTAAGAATAGAATTATAAGAAACAACTATTTGTTAGTATAATTTATGGTTAATTTTCAAAAAAAATTTAATAAAAAGCAAAAACAAGAGGAAAAAGAACAAGATAAGTTTACTATGGTAGAAACTGATCCTCAGCAAGCTAAAGAAATAATTACCGAAGAGAAAGTTTTTAGGAAAGGTGTTCTATCAGTCAGAGATTTAATTTCTCCTGCTAGTTTAAAAGTATCGCCAAGTTTTTTGCGATTAGGACAGCAATATGTTAGAACTCTGTTTGTTATAACATACCCTCGTTATATTAGTGTGGGTTGGTTTGCTCCAATAATTAATCTAAATTTTACTTTTGATATCGCTATGTTTTTTTATCCAGTTAAGAGCGCGGTAATACTTAAGCAATTAAAAAAAAGAGTTGGTAATATAGAGGCACAAATAATTTCTGACGCTGAAAAAGGCGCAGCTAGAGATCCGGTCCGTGAGACAGCCTTGCGAGATATTGAGGATTTAAGAGACGCTCTAACCCAGGGAACGGAAAAGTTTTTTCAGTTTGGTCTGTATGTTACTTTATATACTGATAGTAAAAATGAATTAGATAGATTATCTGATCAAATAGAGGATATCTTTGGTTCTCGTTTAGTATTTTCCAGAAGGGTTCTTTATCAGGCTGAACAGGGTTTTAACTCTACATTGCCAGTGGGCAATGACGATTTGTATATTGCTTTTAACATGAATTCTTCTCCTGTAGCCTCTTCTTTTCCCTTCATATCAAGCGAACTTACCAGTGATAGAGGAATTTTGTATGGAATAAATAGGCACAATAATAGTTTAGTTTTATTTGATCGCTTTGATCTGCAAAATGCTAATTCAGTAGTCTTTGCTACTTCCGGTGCAGGTAAAAGTTACGCTGTTAAGTTAGAAGTTCTGCGTTCACTTATGATGGGAGCTGATGTTATAATCATTGATCCTGAGTATGAATATAAGCATCTCTCTGATGCTGTTGGTGGAACTTACATTAACATATCACTTTCTAGTGATAATAAAATTAATCCCTTTGACTTACCAAGAGCTATAGGCGGAGAGGCTAAGCCTAAAGATATAATAAGGAGTGCTGTTATAACCCTAAAAGGATTAGTTAAGCTTATGATAGGCGATTTAAACTATAATGAGGATTCAATTGTAGATAGAGCTCTCCTAGAGACTTATGCTAAAAAAGATATTACAGCTGACTCAGATCTTTCTAAAATAGAAGCACCGATTATGAGTGATTTTGAACAAGTCTTAGATGGTATGGAAGGTGGAGCTGATTTAGCTCAAAGACTAAGAAAATACACTGAAGGTACTTTTTCAGGATTACTTAATAATTTAACTAATGTGCAAATGGATAATCAATTGGTATCTTTTTCGGTTAGAGATTTAGAAGACGAATTGAGGCCTATTGCTATTTATACTATTGTAAATTATATATGGAATATTGTTCGCTCTGAAGTTAAAAAAAGAATTTTAGTAATTGATGAAGCTTGGTGGATGATGCAACGTGAGGATAGTGCTAAATTTATTTTTGCTTTAGTAAAACGTTGTAGAAAATACTATTTAGGAGTTACAACTATTACTCAAGACGTTAATGATTTTTTAACTTCTCCTTATGGCAAGGCTATTGTTACTAACTCCTCTATACAATTACTTTTAAAACAATCTCCAGCAGCTATAGATTTAGTTAAAAAAACTTTTCTACTTACAGAAGGAGAAAAATATCTACTTCTAGAGTCAGGTTTGGGCGAAGGAATATTTTTTGCAGGAAATAAGCACGTAGCCATGAAGATAGTAGCCTCCTATAGTGAAGATCAACTTATTACCTCTGACCCAAGGCAACTACTAGAAATTGCAGAAGCTAAAAAAGAGTTTGAAGAAAGTCAATTAGAAGAATAATTAAATTTAAATTAATTTAAAAATATGAATAAAAAAAAGAGGAATATTCTAATTATAGTAGCAGTTGTTGTTGTGTTAGCTGTGTTACTGATAGTATTTTTAGGTGGTGGCAGAAGTGATGAGAATATACCGGCGCCGGTAATTTCACCTGAGACTGAAACACCGGTTGATGAAAGGTTTAGTTTAGAAATTCCCCAAGAAGTGGTTGAAATACCTGCCAATGAAGAGGAGACTCAGGTTTATAGTTTTGATCAGAAGGCGGAAGATGAAAGAGAAATGACTGCTGAAGATTTAAAACAATTAGCTTTTTCTGTGGCTGAGAGATATGGTTCTTTTTCTAATCAAGGAAATTTTGGTAATATAAGTGATTTGGAACTATACATGACAGAGGAAATGAAATCTTGGTCAAAAAGATATGTAGAAACAGAGAGTGCTAAACCCTACAGCGGTAAATATTACGGTATGACTACTTCAGCTTTAGTGGGTGAAGTACAGAGCTTTAAGGATGACAAAGCACAAATTTTAGTTACTACCAGGCGAAAAGAGATAAAAGACAGTCAAGAGAATGTTTTTGATCAAAAAATAAGTATTAATTTTTCTAAAATAAATTCTGACTGGAAAGTCAGCGGAATTTATTGGCAATAACATTATGTTTAAATTTATTAAAAAGAATGATAAAAAATCTGCGATAATTTTTGTTGTATTATCACTGCTCGCCTTCTTCCTTTTATTTTTTATCGTTACTATAACTATTTCAAATTTTCTTCAGTCCAAATATAATACAGTTTCCAGTGTAGAAGAAAATGAAAGTTTCAAGATTATAGATAAATCAGCTGATCCTTTTATTTTTTATCCTGTTTTAGAATCTGATTTAGAAAAGATTAATACTCCAACAGTATCTGATAATAATCCTATTTATGGTAATAAATCAGTTGAAACTAATATAGTTTATTTCTCTGACTATGACTGCAAGTATTGCTATAGTCAAGTAGAGATACTGCAAGCTTTAGTTAATAATTACCCCGATAGAGTTAATTTGGTTTGGAAAGATTATCCAGAATTAGATTATGAATCTTTATCTTTTAAAGCAGCTGTTTCCGCTCGCTGTGCACAAAGGCAGGGAAAGTTTTGGGAATTTCAAGAAGCTTTTTATAGTCAATTTGATATTTTTAAGTTAGAAAATGGTAATAGTCATGAAGCTTTAGATAATTTTATCTTTGGCATTGCTAAGGGACTTGAGTTAAGAGAAAAAGATTTCAAAGCTTGCTATAATAATTTAGAGACTAAAACTTTAATTTTAGAGGACGTAGCTGAGGCACAAAAATTACAAATTATTGGAGTGCCGTTTACTTATGTGGGTGATAAAGAAATGCTAGGTGAATATAATATTGAAGATATTGAATTTCTCTTAAAAAATAATTAAAATTATTTGTAACTATTTTTATGGCTAAAGCTCTTAAAACAATTTTTGCTTGTACTAAGTGTGGTGCGCAATCTTCAAAGTGGGGCGGACGTTGTCTTGAGTGTGGGTCTTGGGGTACTTTAGTCCAAGAACAGTCTAATCTTAGTCCTAAAGATAATAAATTAGATAGTCTGGCTAAACCAGCGGAGCTTATAGATTTAAAAAATTTGAAGGATGAGAAGTTAAGTAGATATAGGTTAAATTGGCCGGAGATAGATAAAGTCTTAGGTGGTGGTTTAGTTCCAGGTTCTTTGCTTTTATTCTCTGGTGAACCAGGAGTAGGCAAATCTACTCTTCTTTCACAAGTTGCTGATAAACTTAGTCAAAATAAGGAGGTTTTCTATATTAGCGGAGAAGAATCAGCTAGCCAGGTAAAAGAAAGATTTATTCGTTTAGGCTGTAATTTAGATAATTTAAAATTTGTTAATGAAACAAATACTGATAGAATAATTTCCCTTCTATCTAATAGTCAGCCACAGGCAGTTATTATAGACTCAATTCAAACTGTCTATACTTCACTTGCTGAAAGTGAGGCTGGTAGTTTAAACCAAATAAGAGCTTCAACCGGCTTATTTTTAGAAGTTGCTAAAAAAAATAATATCTCTATAATACTCATAGGTCATATAACTAAAGATGGTCAAATTGCTGGACCTAAAACTTTAGAACATATGGTTGATACAGTATTGTATTTAGAAAGAGATATTAGTAATAACTACGTAGTTTTAAAAGCTACTAAGAATCGTTTTGGCTCGGTTAATGAGATAGGACTACTGGAAATGAGTGGTCAAGGCTTTAAGGAGGTTAAAGCAGGCGCAGGAGCCTTTATTGAAGAGACTAATTTGCATATACCTGGGTCAATTATTACAGCCACGGTTGAAGGTAGTCGAGTATTTCTTCTAGATGTGCAGGCTTTAGTTAGCAAAACAGTTTTTGGTTATCCGCAAAGAAAATCTGCTGGTTTTGACCTAAATAGATTACAAGTTCTCTCAGCGGTTATTAGTAAAAGAACAAAGATTAATTTAAGCGCACAAGATATTATTTTAAATATAGCTGGAGGTTTTAAAGTAAGCGACCCTTCTTTAGATTTAGCGGTTTCTTTGGCAATAATCTCTTCATTTTTAGATATTAAGATAAGTCGTCAGACTATAATTATTGGTGAGGTTGGTCTAGGAGGTGAGGTTAGGGCAGTGGCTCAGCTGACAGCAAGGCTAAAGACAGCTTATGACTTAGGTTATAAGCAGGCTATTGTGCCATATAGTCAATTAAAGCAAATTAAAAATAAGAGCACTAAAATAACAACTATTGGAGTAAAAGAGTTAAAAGAAGCAGTGGAGGTAATAAAAAAAGGTGCCTAGTTTTAGCACCTTGATTATAAATTTTGAAAATATTTTTATCTTCGAAAACAAGTTTCAGTTTTTTTGGTTTTTTTGGTTTTTCTTTTTTTATATTTTTCTTTTTTTATTTTTTCAATCAATTTTATTTCGGGCCCCTTTAAGCCGTTTAATTGAGACAGCCGTATTGTTAATATTTTGCCGTTATCCCCATTTTTAACTTTTAAGAAAGTTGCACCGCTGTTTACCTCAACACTCTCTGGAAAAACTACCACGTTTATTTCTTCAGGATTTTTGTTTCCATTTAAGTAAACGTCGGCCTTGGCTGTAAAAAAAGAATTTTTAATCATTGTATATCTCCAATTTTTAAGTTTATAATGTACGTAGACATAATAATACCTAATAATCTAGACTCTGTCAAGGTTTATTATTTGACAAAG
>Ga0307990_1004042_pt1 | contig 10909 bp, 5 predicted proteins | sample EllFjometagen129_FD_203168 | JGI IMG/M metagenome (GOLD analysis project Ga0307990, IMG submission 203168) | Marine microbial communities from Ellis Fjord, Antarctic Ocean - #129 | ecosystem: Environmental > Aquatic > Marine > Unclassified | place: Southern Ocean | collected 2014-10-08
TATCACTAAAACTTCTTAGACGCCTTTCATAAGTTGTCATTTTAAATTTTTCTCTTGTTGCCATTTTTAGTTATTTTTGTTGATTAATTTTTACTAAAAAGTGGTCAACGTATTTCAGGCATTGACAATCTTTACAATATGATTAATGATGAAAATTGTGAGCATATTACTTATGTGCATCATCTGCGACAAATAAATCCTCATACATGGCCAAAGAATATAAATGATACAACTCAAATTGCACGTATTGAGAAACCAATTGTATTTATTAAAAGCACACATTGTCCCTCAACAATAAATGGTTCAGGTAGTATAGAAGAAAAAAGAGGCACATTCGATAGTACCGGTGTTGCACTTGCTTTGGTAGAAACCGATATAGCAACATATACTGATGGCGGGAATACAAATGAATTGAATTCCGATGTATTGTTCAGTCAGTCAAATCAATCAATGGAACTCCGTCAGCAGTTGCTTAATGATTCTCCTTACCTGTCTGATACGGTAATGAAATCATCTATTTCAAAAGAAAACGTTTTGCCGAATGCCATGATACGTGATGTGTTGGTTGCCAACCCGCAATCTGCAAAATCGGAGCAGCTTTTATCAACACTGGACGAAAGAACAGTTCCCATGCCGGATTATATGATGGGACAGATAATGCAGGGTGTAAACAATCTTGGTGCAAAAGAAATGCTTAGTGCCAAACTTAACAAATGGAAGCAGGCAAATTACAGAGCATTCAACGATATTACAAGAATTTATCAAACGGATACCACCATCGTGAATGCAATGGACAGCCTCGAAGTATTTCTGCAAAACACAGGAACACTTTATGCTAATTATAGCTTAGCAATGCAATATATTGATAAGTTTGATTTTGCCGCAGCAAGCAATATACTTTCCAATATTCAAGTTTACGATTATGAGGAACAGATAAGGCTGGCATACAACGATTATCTTGATGTAATGGAATTATTGCATAATGCAGGCAAAACGATATATGAAATGGATAGCACTCAGGTTGCAGACCTTCTAATAATTGTAAATAACAAATATCCTTTGATAAGTGCTTATGCCAGAAATACACTTATTTCTGCAGGAAAACTGGATTATTCGGAACCATTGCAACTACCCGTTATTTTAAAAGCGATATATATTGAATATCCAAATTCTCCGGCAGGAGACATTATTCAGCAGTCCTATCTGAAAATTTACCCGGTTCCAGCAAGAGATTATTGTATTGCTGAGTATAGAATTTTAGATGTTTTTGGGTCAGGAATGATCTCAGTAACAGATATTAGCGGTAAGCTATTAAAACAGTATTTGATAACTCAAGCTATTGATCAACAGACAATCAATCTAGAAAATTTTAATACTGGAACATATTTATTTCTGTTGGTAATAAATAATAAAGTTATTGATTCAAAAAAAGTAACTATTATCAAAGAATAATTTGTAATTTTAGTGTACGGAGATTTTTCTCCGTACACTTTAAAAAAATAATATGAAAAGATATTTATGTTTTAGCTTATATTTTATTTTTATTGTTATCACTTCTTTTAGCCAAAATTGGCCAAAAGTTTTTGAAGATAATGGAGATTTAATTGGAAACAGTGTTATTGAAACATCTGATAATGGTTATATAATTTTAGCTAATATTTATAATCCTATGTATTACGCCAAATATGCATCATTAATCAAAACAGATATTAATGGGGATATATTATGGAAAAAGAAAATTGGTAATGGTAATGATCAATTTGTACTTATAGATATTAAAAAATGCTTAGACGGGGGATTTATTCTGATAGGTGGTACTACAAAGTATGATACTGATTTTGATCCATTGATAATAAAACTTAACTCTTGTGCTGAAATAGAGTGGTGTAAAGTGATTCATTCAGAAGGTACTTACAATGTTGGTAGTGCAATTGAAATCATAGATAGTACAGGTTATATAGCATTAATTAGGTATCATGGATTTGATATTTCAAACAAACGGATTTTCTTATTTAGATTAGATGAAAACGGAGAAATATTATGGCAAAATGTATATTCTCAAAATGATCCTTTAATATGGAATGAAGAGGGATATGGATTACTGCAAACATCGGATAATAATTTTATTATTACCGGTGCATGTCAGTATCCAACCATTTCCGGTGGAGACACATCAACTTATAAATCAGACAGACCCTATTTTATTTATGTTGATAGCCTTGGCAATGAAGTTTGGGATTTGAAATGGGGAATTGAACAATATTCATTTGGACTATCCTGGCAATCAATCGAAAAAAGTCCAGGTATATTTTATTCTGCATGCGGTTATGCAACAGAAGGTATTCCGCCTCATCCTGTTTTATTCAAATATGATAATTCAGGCAATCAACTATATCAAAAATATTTAATTGATGAACCGGATTTAGTTGGTGGTGGTGCTGAAACATTTGAAGTATATATTGATACAAACCTAGTAATTGGTTATCATTGGAGGGATACTCATATACCTGTGGATTACGGATACAGTATGGTAATGAAAACCGATACTATGGGAAATGTTATATCAGATCGCCTGCTTTGGGAAAAAAACAGGGCACCTGAAGATGTTGAAATAACCCATGATAATAAGATACTTGTTTTGGGTTCATATTACACGGGTAGCAATTGGGATACTTTTTTGTGGAAAATGAATGAGAACCTTGAGGATGATAGCTTATACACCGGACAATACAATTACGATAGCCTTTGTCCGGATCCCATTGTTTCAGACACCATGGATTGTGATTGCACGGTTGTAGGTTTGGATGAAGTACTTAAGAATTCAAATGACATGTTTTCATGGGTATATCCAAATCCTGCCAAAGAAAGAATAAACCTAAGGCTACATCAGTGGAAAGAAAACAAAGAAAAAAGATTTGTGCTTTATTCCATTCAGGGTATCGAAATACTTAAAAAAGAAATTCCTGATTACTTGCAAAGTACATCTGTTGAATTACCTAATCTTACGTCAGGATTATATATTGCTGTGCTTTATTCAGGGCAAGAAGTTTTGGCAAGGGAGAAGGTGGTTGTTAATGAGTAAAATAATTGAAAAATCTGTGGCTAAATTTGGTTGTCGGTTTTCAGTTATCGGTTTTGAGTTTTGTGGAAAATCTGAAATCTAAATTCTAAAATCTGAAATCAGTTTTATTTATTCCGGCTGCATGTTGATAATAAAATTATTGATAGTAAGAAAGTAACTGTTATTAAGTAATTTTTTTAATTTTGTGTACGGGGAAATTCCCCGTACACTTTTAATAATTTTTAACTATGCGAATAAGGATTATTAGTATAATTTGTTTTGTTTTTGTTTGTCTAAGTTTGGATGCTCAAAATTGGCCCAAAATATATGGTAATTCAACACATTTTATTTCGAGGAAAGTTATAAATAATTATGATAATGGTTATATAATTGGAGGATTTATTTATGATCCATTATATTTTGTAAAGTACTCATGGATTATCAAAACAGATATTAATGGAAATATTTTATGGGAAAAGAAAATTGGGAACGGAAATGATCAGTTTGCAGTGCATGATATTGAAGAATGTTCAGATAAAGGCTTAATACTGATTGGAGGAACAACAAAATATGATACGGATTTTGATCCAATGGTTATTAAAATGAATTATTGTGGTGAAATTGAATGGTGTAAAGTTTTTCATTCTATGGATACCTATAACACCGGAATACGAATACTATCATTAGAAAGTGGATATCTGGCACTTATTAAATATCACGGTTATGATATTTCAAACAAAAGGATTTTCTTGTTTAGATTAGATGAAACGGGAGAAATATTATGGCAAAATGTATATGCCCAAAATGATCCTTTAATATGGAATGAAGAAGGATATGGATTACTGCAAACTTCGGATAATAATTTTATTATTACGGGAGCTTGTCAGTATCCAACCATTTCCGGTGGAGATACTTCAACTTATAAATCAGACAGACCGTATTTTATTTATGTTGATAGCCTTGGCAATGAAATTTGGGATTTGAAATGGGGAATTGAGCAATATTCTTTTGGGCTATCCTGGCAATCAATCGAAAAAAGTCCGGGTATATTTTATTCTGCATGTGGTTATGCAACAGAGGGTATTCCACCTTATCCTGTTTTATTCAAATATGATATTTTAGGCAATCAACTATATCAAAAATATTTAATTGATGAACCGGATTTAGTTGGTGGTGGTGCAGAAACATTTGAAGTATATAATGATACAAATCTGATTATTGCTTATCATTGGAGGAATACCCATATACCTGTGGATTACGGATACAGCATGATAATGAAAACCGATACTATGGGAAATGTTATATCAGACCGCCTGCTTATGGAGAAAAACAGGGCACCTGAAGATGTTGAAATAACCCATGATAATAAGATACTTGTTTTGGGTTCATATGTATTGGATTCAAATTGGGATACATTTTTGTGGAAAATGAATGAGAATCTTGAGGATGATAGTTTATACACCGGACAATACACTTACGATAGCCTTTGTCCGGATCCCATTGTTTCAGACACTATGGATTGTAATTGCACGGTAGTAAGTTTGGAAGAAATAATTAAGAATTCAAATGATATGTTTTCATGGATATATCCAAATCCTGCAAAAGAAAGAATTAACCTAAGGCTTCATCAGTGGAAAGAAAACAAAGAGAAAAGATTTGTGCTTTATTCTATTCAGGGTATAGAAATCCTTATAAAAGAAATTCCTGATTACATTCAAAGTACATCTGTTGAATTACCTGATCTTACGTCAGGATTATATATCGCTGTGCTTTATTCAGGGAACGAGGTTTTGGAAAGGGAGAAGATGATGGTTGGTACACGGTAATTATAATATTAACGGAAAGTTACTAAAGAAAATAAAACTAACCCAAACTATTGATCAACAAATTATTTCGCTTGACGGATTTAAAAACGGAATTTATTTATTCCGGCTGCATGTTGATAATAAAATTATTGATAGTAAGAAAGTAACTGTTATTAAGTAATTTGTTAATTTTGTGTACGGGGAAATTCCCCGTACACTCTTTTTTTAATTAAATATATAATGAAAAATTTATTATTTCTGTTAATTTATTTTTTTACTCTTAATTTTACTTTTGCCCAGTGGCCTGTAATCTACGATGATAATATTAATCTTTTGGGAACAAAAATTATCACAACTTATGATAATGGTTTTTTGATTGTTGGTAATGATAATGGCTATTTTTGTTCTTACTCTAAAATTATCAAAACTGATGTTAATGGTGCTGTTTTATGGGCAAAAACAATAAGCGATGATATACATCAATTCTTACTTCTTGATATTAAAGAAACAACAGATGGCGGTTTTATTACTATTGGAGAAACAACAAAGTACGACTCCGAAGGAGATCCCATTATTATTAAATTCAATTATTGTGGAGAAATTGATTGGTGTACAGTATTTTCTTCGCCTAACACATATAATTCAGGACACGCTATTCAAGTTTTAAATGACGGTTATTTAGCACTTATCAGATACCATGGTTATGATATTTCAAACAAACGAATTTTCTTATTTAGATTAGATGAAACCGGGGAAATACTATGGCAAAATGTATATGCCCAAAATGATCCTTTAATATGGAATGAAGAGGGATATGGATTACTGCAAACTTCGGATAATAATTTTATTATTACGGGTGCTTGCGAATATCCAACAATTTCAGGTGGAGATACATCAAGTTATTTATCAGACAGACCATATTTTATTTATGTAGATAGCCTTGGTAATGAAATTTGGGATTTGAAATGGGGAATTGAGCAATATTCGTTTGGGTTATCCTGGCAATCAATCGAAAAAAGTCCGGGAATATTTTATTCTGCATGCGGTTATGCAACAGAAGGTATTCCTCCTCATCCTGTTTTATTCAAATATGATATTTCGGGCAATCAACTATATCAAAAATATTTAATTGATGAACCGGATTTAGTTGGTGGTGGTGCCGAAACATTTGAAGTATATAATGATACAAATCTGATTATTGCTTATCATTGGAGGAATACCCATATACCTGTGGATTATGGATACAGCATGATAATGAAAACCGATACTATGGGAAATGTTATATCAGACCGCCTGCTTATGGAGAAAAACAGGGCACCTGAAGATGTTGAAATAACCCATGATAATAAGATACTTGTTTTGGGTTCATATGTATTGGATTCAAATTGGGATACATTTTTGTGGAAAATGAATGAGAATCTTGAGGATGATAGTTTATACACCGGACAATACACTTACGATAGCCTTTGTCCGGATCCCATTGTTTCAGACACTATGGATTGTAATTGCACGGTAGTAAGTTTGGAAGAAATAATTAAGAATTCAAATGATATGTTTTCATGGATATATCCAAATCCTGCAAAAGAAAGAATTAACCTAAGGCTTCATCAGTGGAAAGAAAACAAAGAGAAAAGATTTGTGCTTTATTCTATTCAGGGTATAGAAATCCTTATAAAAGAAATTCCTGATTACATTCAAAGTACATCTGTTGAATTACCTGATCTTACGTCAGGATTATATATCGCTGTGCTTTATTCAGGGAACGAGGTTTTGGAAAGGGAGAAGATGATGGTTGGTACACGGTAATTATAATATTAACGGAAAGTTACTAAAGAAAATAAAACTAACCCAAACTATTGATCAACAAATTATTTCGCTTGACGGATTTAAAAACGGAATTTATTTATTCCGGCTGCATGTTGATAATAAAATTATTGATAGTAAGAAAGTAACTGTTATTAAGTAATTTGTTAATTTTGTGTACGGGGAATTTCCCCGTACACTTTTTTATATTTTATAATTTGAAAAAATATATATTTATAGGTTTATTTTTATTTTTTATAGTTTACACAGCTTTTAGCCAAAACTGGCCCAAGGTATTTGGAGATAACATAAGTTTTATCAGTTGGAAAATTATTAAAACGTACGATCAAGGGTATATTATAGCAGGTAACATTTATAATCCAACATACTATGTTAGATATACGTGGATTATTAAAACAGATATAAACGGCGAAATTTTATGGGAAAAAAAGATTGGAAATGGAAATGATCAGTTTGCAGTGCATGATATTGAAGAATGTTCAGATAAAGGCTTAATACTGATTGGAGGAACAACAAAATATGATACGGATTTTGATCCAATGGTTATTAAAATGAATTCATGTGCAGAAATTGAATGGTGTAAAGTTTTTCATTCTACGGATACTTATAATACAGGAATACGAATACTACCATTAGAAAGTGGATATTTGGCACTTATTAAATACCATGGTTATGATATTTCAAACAAACGAATTTTCTTGTTTAGATTAGATGATAACGGAGAAATATTATGGCAAAATGTATATGCTCAAAATGATCCTTTAATATGGAATGAAGAGGGATATGGATTACTGCAAACATCGGATAATAATTTTCTTATTACGGGAGCTTGTCAGTATCCAACCATTTCCGGTGGAGATACTTCAACTTATAAATCAGACAGACCGTATTTTATTTATGTTGATAGCCTTGGCAATGAAGTTTGGGATTTGAAATGGGGAATTGAGCAATATTCTTTTGGGCTATCCTGGCAATCAATCGAAAAAAGTCCGGGTATATTTTATTCTGCATGTGGTTATGCAACAGAGAGTATTCCACCTCATCCTGTTTTATTCAAATATGATATTTTAGGCAATCAACTATATCAAAAATATTTAATTGATGAACCGGATTTAGTTGGTGGTGGTGCAGAAACATTTGAAGTTTATAATGATACAAACCTGATTATTGGTTATCATTGGAGGAATACCCATATACCTGTGGATTACGGATACAGCATGATAATGAAAACCGATACTATGGGAAATGTTATCTCAGACCGTCTGTTTGTTGAGCAAAATAGGGCACCGGAAGATATTGAAATAACCCATGATAATAAGATACTTGTTTTGGGTTCTTATTACACGGGTAGCAATTGGGATACTTTTTTGTGGAAAATGAATGAAAATCTTGAGGATGATAGTTTATACACCGGACAATACACTTACGATAGCCTTTGTCCGGATCCCATTGTTTCAGACACTATGGATTGTAATTGCACGGTAGTAGGTTTGGAAGAAATAATTAAGAATTCAAATGACATGTTTTCATGGATATATCCAAATCCTGCAAAAGAAAGAATTAACCTAAGGCTTCATAAGTGGAAAGAAAACAAAGAAAAAAGATTTGCACTTTATTCCATTCAGGGTATTGAAATACTTGTAAAAGAAATACCGGATTATATTCAAAGTACATCTGTTGAATTACCTGATCTTACACCAGGATTATATATCGCTGTGCTTTATTCAGGGAGCGAGGTTTTGGCAAGGGAGAAGATGATGGTTGGTACACGGTAATTATAATATTAATGGAAAGTTGTTGAAGAAAATAAAACTAAGCAATAATATTGATCAACAAATTATTCCGCTTGCAGGACTTAAAAACGGAATTTATTTATTCCGACTGCATGTAGATAATAAAATTATTGATAGTAAGAAAGTAACTGTTATTAAATAGTTTTTTAATTTTGTGTACGGGGAATTTCCCCGTACACTTTTTTTTTAATTAGATATATAATGAAAAATTTATTATTTCTGTTAATTTATTTTTTTACTCTTAATTTTACTTTTGCCCAGTGGCCTGTAATCTACGATGATAATATTAACCTTTTGGGAACAAAAATTATTACAACTTATGACAATGGTTTTTTGATTATTGGTAATGATAATGGCTACTTTTGTTCTTACTCGAAAATTATTAAAACAGATGTTAATGGTGCTGTTTTATGGGCAAAAACAATAAGCGATGATATACATCAATTTTTACTTCTTGATATTGAAGAAACAACAGATGGAGGTTTTATTATTATTGGAGAAAAGGACTATATCTGATAAAAGCAAGTAATAAAAAGAATTATTATGAGATCAGAAAAGTAATAATTCAATAATCCTTATTTAAAACTTATTTATATTCCTTTATTTTCTGAATTAAAAATTATTATTAACTTTGTCCTCTGCTTTAAAAGAGAATTCTTTTAAAATAGAATGGACAGATTTGATTGATTGCAACCATTAAAAATGCTAAAACAACAGCTTTCGAAAAATTTCAATCACAGACTTTCCAATTAAGTATTAATCAACATTAATTTATTAAATATGGGATATTTATTTACATCAGAATCAGTTTCTGAAGGTCATCCTGATAAAGTTGCTGATCAAATTTCAGATGCAATTTTAGACGAACTTTTAAAACAAGACCCCGAATCGAAAGTTGCCTGCGAAACAATGGTAACAACAGGACTAACTATTTGCAGTGGCGAAATAAAAACTAATGGTTTTGTTGACGTGCAAAAAATTGCCAGAGACGTAATAAAAAGAATAGGTTACGATAATGCCGAATATCAATTTGATTATAAATCGTGTGGAGTAATCTCTACTCTTCACGAACAATCATCTGATATTAATCAGGGAGTTATGCGTGAAAAAGATGAAGATCAGGGAGCCGGTGACCAAGGAATGATGTTCGGTTATGCAACAACCGAAATGGACAATTTAATGCCAATGTCTATTGAATTGGCACACATCTTTTTGCAAGAGCTTGCTGATATTCGTCGCGAAAAGAAAGTAATGACTTATCTACGCCCCGATGCAAAATCTCAAATTACGATTGAGCACGACGATAATGGTAGTCCGGTAAGGATTGACACAATTGTAATCTCTACTCAGCATGACGATTTTGCTGAAGAAAAAGAAATGCTGGACACTATTAAAAAAGACGTTCAGGAAATTTTAATCCCAAGAGTAGTGGCTACATTACCCGAAAGGATTCAAAACTTATTCAATGAATATACTTTACACGTTAACCCAACAGGAAAATTTGTTATTGGCGGACCTCATGGCGACACTGGTTTAACCGGGAGAAAGATAATAGTTGACACTTATGGCGGACATGGCGCTCATGGTGGAGGAGCTTTTTCAGGTAAAGATGCTTCTAAAGTTGATCGATCTGCTACTTATGCAGCTCGTCATATTGCTAAAAATCTTGTTGCTGCAGGTATTGCTGATAGAGTTTTAGTTCAGGTTGCCTACGCAATTGGAGTTGCTAAACCTGTTGGAATTTTTGTCGACACACATAATACAGTAAAAGTAAAAGACGATTCAGGAAATATTTTAAGTGATGGTGAAATTGCTAAAAAAGTTGATGCAATTTTTGATATGCGCCCATTTGCAATTATAAAACGTTTTGGGTTGAAAAATCCGATATTTGAAAAAACTGCTTCTTACGGTCATTTCGGAAGAGATGCATACATCGAAAAAATTGGATTCCATGAAAAAGGAAATGGTAATGATTTGCATTATAGAGATGTTGAATTTTTTGCCTGGGAGAAACTTGATTATGTTGATAGAGTGAAGAAAGAGTTTGGAATTTAAAATAAAAAAGCCACAGATTCTCAGATTACAAAAATATTAATTTAATAATCTGTGAATCTGCGGCAAATTTGATTACCCACAATATTTCATAGAACCTTTGATTAATTATTTTCTGACAACAAGCTTTTTAGAAATAACTACATTTTCATCAACAAATAGAGAATAAAAATAAACTCCCTGATTCATTTCTCCTGTGTTAATAGTTAGTGTTCCATTCATACCTGAAATGTTAGATTCATTAATTATCACGCCAAGTAAATTATAAATAACAACTTTTGCATTATCATAATTATCATTAAACTGATAATCGAATTTTACAAAATTACTTGCAGGATTTGGATATGCATTTGAGAAAATAACATCTTTTGTTT